>Ga0065711_1000897_pt1 | contig 80044 bp, 51 predicted proteins | sample Hoacrofraction12_FD_59098 | JGI IMG/M metagenome (GOLD analysis project Ga0065711, IMG submission 59098) | Hoatzin crop microbial communities from Cojedes, Venezuela - Epithelial fraction 12 v2 (version 2) | ecosystem: Host-associated > Birds > Digestive system > Esophagus > Crop | place...
TAATAAGCCCAAAAAGGAAGAGAAAATATAAACAGCAAATCAGATATTGCCAAATTGAGCAGGTAGATGTCAGTCATACTCTTCAATCTCTTGTATTTTATCAGGATAAAGACAACAAGCATGTTGCCTGTGAGGCCAAATATCACCACCAAAGAATAGAGTGGTGGCAAAAGTTTTGCTGCAAAGTGCTTTTCCTCAGTTCCCATGCATGGCGCTGAATCGCTGTAGTCGAATTCTGTTGTCAGTGGCCAGTCGATTAAGTCTGTGGTTTGGTTTTCCATGGTGTGTTGGTCTGGAAAGGAAGAAAAGCGTGTTAAACTAGAGGAAACGCCAAGCTTGGAGTGAGGGGAATGAAACACGCTGATGTGCTTATCTGGAATGGTTTTTGCTGTTGAGCACAGCAGCATCACCACGTCAAGGTGTGGAAGAGAGTGCAACTGCAGAGCTCCCAGGAAAGCCGTGTGTATACCTGTGAAGTCACGTTGCTGCGTGTTGGAAGTGTGCTGTGTGTCGTTTCCTACGTGTACGGTCCCTGGTGCGTTTTTCCTGCTCAGTGGAGCCTGTCAGCTGCCTGACCCAACCAGAAGCAGAGAAATGATGAATTTAGCCTGAGCAGTGGGTAGTCTGGGGACGTTGTGCTCAGCAGTGACTTTCCAAAGGGATGGAGAAAGCCAGCAAGGCAGCAACAGGAAAGCACAGCGGCTGGCACGCAGAGCAGCGTAGCTGTACTTCTCCTTGGGACCTGGCCACCTTCTCGTCGTGCCAGCCCATCCTGTAGCCCTCACCCAAGGTGGACCAGGCACTGGCCAAGTGTAAACCGGTGCCTGCAAAGGCGCTGTGACATGGGTAAAACAAACTGTCTGCCGCTGGTTCAGGCTGTTCGTGACTTCCTGGGAGCCTCAATGCCTGGTTGGGATCAGGTCACTGGAGGTGTGGAAAGGACCTTTGCACAGTACTAAACGTACCCACCTGGTGAACCTGCTGTCCTGGGCTTTGCAGAGCAGCGAGTCGGCAGCGTTGGTCTGGGTTAAGATGGCAAACGCTGTGTCCTTTACAGAGTCTGGGTCAGGCGTAGGCCATGTAAGCGTGCTGGTTTTAGGTAGCTTGGGAAGGAAAACGGTGTGCAGTCCTGTAGAAAGAACAGATAGGCAAACACCTTGGCAAATGGCATAACAGATGACAGTTGCTATCAGCGGAGCCTGTAACACCGGTATCTGTTGTGGCATCTTCCTGTCAATTGAAAGGCTTGCCCAGTGCTTAGGGACCAAAGAAGTTTTCATTCCTTGTTTCAGTAGCTGTTTAACAGCTGTGATTCAGGAGCTCCAAAACTGAGAGTGGCAAATGTCTTGAAGGGGACACCAAGGGGAAAGACAGATATGGCCATTGCTGTGAGTGTGCACTAGCAGTGTAGCGATTGTTTGACACTGTCCTTCGTCCTTTGTTAATCAGTGTTTCCAGTGAAGTGAGTAATTGAGGGAGTGCAAGAGTTGCCCAAACTGTCTGTCCCTCCACTTTTGGTTTGGGGACTGCTGGGGCGACTGGACTTCCCTTGCAAGAATGAGTCACAGCCTGGGAGGTGAGTGGTGCAGCAGAGCTGTGAAAGCCCTTGGGCAAGTTCTGTTCTAGTGGGAGCAGGTAAAGGCTTGTGACTTTAAAGTCAGCCCTTCCTCTCACCAAACCCATCCCCTTTCCCTAGGCCCTGGTAGGCCTGTGAGCCAGATACAGAAGCATAGCTTTGTGTAATTTGGTCTCTGAAAAGTTAGGGAGATTTGTCTTCTGACAGACTCTTGTAGAAAATTGAAGAATTCCTGTGTGTCCCATGAGAAGGCAGGAAGAGGATTTTGTGAAGACGTGTCAGAGAGAGCAGATGTTCTCCCTAGTTACTTAGTGGGAAAGTGAAATGGATGCATTTGGTAGCCACTCAAATAGAGCTATTTGCTGTCTTGTGAAAGGACTGCTCATTCTTCCTATATCATTATGACTGCTTTTGTGAGGCATTTCATGGTATATTGGTGGCTGTTCCTAGCGGATTGATGGTTTGAAATCTGCATTTTCCTGACAATTTGATGCCTGTTCTCTTGACAAAGGCAACAGAAGCCTTCAGGTAGTGTCTGCCCCAACTTGCTCTGTGATCTCTGAACACTCATGTAGTGCAGCGATGTTTGCTCCTTTCCTGCTTGCAGCCCCGCCATGCACTTTTTTCAATGACAAGGTCTACCCCATGTGATTGCAGATGTATTTTGCAGAGACCACATTTTCAAAACCACCACTTCATTGTCTCTGCACTTGAGCTCTGCAAGACTAAATGTAACTGAGGAAACTCAGCCCACAGCTGGAGTGACACAGGGGCAGGCCTCTGGTCTGCTTTTTGGTAGAAGCTCAATTTAATTACATGTTGGGCCATTCTGAGCTGTAGCATGTGAAAATTCTGAAGCGTCTTAAGCTCATGTCAGCCTACTCAGCTGTTTGAGGAAAGGATTATTTCCTGATAGGTAGTTACAGACTATTCAGAATGCAGAGGACCTAGTTTTAATTTTGGTCTTTATCTCAGTAGATATATATTTAATACAAATAATCTTCATGAACAGATTTTATTGATTACATAGTGTTAAAAGAATTTTTTGTGCGTCTATATGCACAACTATACATACATGTATATATACACACATGTATCTACCCTCATACATATATATAATTATAGAATCATAGAATCATTTAGGTTGAAAAAAGACCCTTAAGATCATTGAGTTCAACTGTAATCCTGATGAAGGAAGGGGTTAAAAGGGATTTTAATACAAGTGGCGTTACCTAATAGTTGCTGTGCATTTAAAAAACTGATAGTGCTTATCTATTGTCTAAATTAAGTGAAGCAGAGAGTCTTGCTTCTCCATACAAAGGGGTTAGTTCCTGATAGGGGCTGGGAGTCGCCTAGAACAGGTCAAGACCGACCCTGCTGTATGGATGGGAGCCAGGAGAGAACTGAGTTTGCGCAGAAACAAAGGTCAATCAGCGGACGCTGTGATGAAGAGGATGGGCCTTCATCTTGGGACCCCCGACGACCACCACCAGGAGGCACTGCGCAAGTGCAACTGGGACGAGTATATGAAATTATTTCTCGGAACTAATTTTGATATGCAATGAGGATAGATGCATATGTATAGGTGTATTGGGAAATCTAATGCATATGCAATATTTGATTGTATAAATTGAAGAGACACGTTGCTGCTCTGCACGCACGACTTTGGTGGGACTACCCCCCGTGCTGCCCGGTGCCGAATAAACATACCTACTTTACAATCTTACAGATTGAGGAGTCTGCTTTCCACACGTCACTGACACTACCAAGTCCACCACTAAACCATGTCCCTAAGTGCCATGTCTACAGGTCTTCTAAATCCCTCCAGGGACAGTGACTCAACCACTTCTCTGGGCAGCCTGTTGCAATGCTTGACAACCCTTTCAGTGAAGAAATTTTTCATAACATCCAATCTAAACCTCCCCTGGCACACTTAGCCTTGTTGAATCTTTGTATATATCCAAAGAAAGTAATGATTATTTTAATCTGGTTTGGAACTTATTTTGAGATTTGAAAACAACAGAAAATAATTGGGGGAGTAACAGAACTAAAGGTCATTGATTGCCTACAGATTTGTCTCCTTTGCTGCCCAAGTCTTATCTCCTGTTTTGGGTTGACCCCAGCTGGCACCTAAGCCCCCATATAGTCACTCCCTCCCTCCACAGCATGATGGGGGAGAGAATCAGAAGGGCAAAAGCAAGAAAAACTTGTGGGTTGAGATAAAGACAGTTGAATAAGGAAAGGAAACAGAAAAAAACACAAGAGATTATACAAGGACAAATGCTTGCCACCTCCCACCAAGCAGACAGATCACCAGCCAGTCTCTGAGCAACATGTACTTTGGAAAAACTTCCTCCCTCCCCAGTTTTATTGCTGAGCATGACATTATATGGCACAGAATATCCTTTTGGTCAGTTTGGGTCACCTGTCCCAGCTGTGATCAGAAATCTGAAAAGACAGCACCATAAGGTCTGCTGTGAAGAAAATCAGGTCTATCCTAGCCAGACCCAGTACTCCTTCCCACTACCAAAACTGAGCAGCTGCACTGTACAATTCACATGGATGCTGCCTAGAAAGACACCATGTACTGTGGTCATTCTGTTTACTGTCTATGGCCTGACGGGAAATCTCTGAGCATTTGCATGGGATAGAAGTGAGATCCTCCTCTTCACAACAAGCACAAAATATTAAAAATATTTTCTGAAATGCTTTCTAAGAAATTCCTTATCCTTTGCACACAAGAAATGTTAATCACAAAGAGCTCTATAAAACTGATCTGGCTAGCAAATTCTGTTGGAAACTACTGTTTGCACTTGATTTTTTTTTTCATTTATCTTTAACCATTTTTCCAGTTTTCATTTTCATGCAGAAAGGAACATCTTCCACAGAAGCTGTAGCCCTTGATGAGAAGTCTGGTTTTGGCTCTAAAATGATATAGGCATGAACCTTCAGAATCGGTGTGTTAGCAAAGAAATCTCCAGGTTTATCTCTGCTTGTGTGCTGTAAGTATATTTGGGAACTTGTGATTATTTGGCTTATTTCCCTCTTATTTTCCTTCCAAAATTATAAATGAATATTCAGGAAGTCTTAATGATTGTCATTTGTGGGGCTTTCTCATTTACTTTATGGACTGCCATCAGTGCCCACTGTCCTGCCCACACACCCACAGTTTCTGTGTGCACAGGGTCGTTTTGGTTGCTAACAGAAATTCTGGATGATTTCTGCAGAACTGGGCAACAGAGTCAAACCTAAGGTAGAAATAGAAGGAGAATTTTCTCTTTGATGCCCTCCTTCCCTTCTAAATTATCTTGTGTGCTTATCATGCTAAAGTATCTAAATATATGAGCAGTCCAATAAGAGGCTACTCTCATTTCACCTCAGAGGACTGTTTATGTTCTGAGTGTCCAAGAACTTGGGTGCAGTGAAGTGTGACCAAGCCCTGGGCCAAATATCTGCACCCTGGGAAAGAGTTCTTGTGGAGAAAATGAGCTTACAGCTTGGATGGCAGAAAATTTTATTTTCTTATTAATTGTGATGTTGTGAGCCAAAATAAATATTATTTAATTTCTTTAAGTTTTAACAAAGCTGCACTCACTGCAGTATCAGAGATTCTTGTAATGAAGATGTAGCTCTGAATCATGTCTTTTCAGATTTCTGTATTTTAGCTGCTTTGAGAGAAGCCTTGCTAACTCTTGAGTATTAGCTGTTATCTATAGCGTGTCACCTTTAGCTATAGAAGTGTCTAGGTGCTGGTATGTCTATCAGCCAATTCCATGTTAGAGTAATTCAAGCAAAGAGGCTCCTGGGTTGCTACATTGACTTCTTCAGTGATGGCAGTTGTCACATCTCAGTGAGTCTGCTGTGCCCGAAAGGGGATTTGGACAGTTTCCTTACGGAAATCGGAACATTTGATAACTACAAGTTAGAAGAGCATCTGTGCATTAATGGAGCTGCTTATCTCAAAACTCAATGACCCCCAAAGCTCCCTTTCCCTTTTTACAGTCTAAGACAAAATTCCTCTTTTGAAATGTGTGAACAGGTAACACAACACTACTCCCCCTGCCCTCGCTCTCTTCCTTTTCACAAATGGCAGCATTTGTCATACAGAGAAAGAAATTGCTTAATGACTTGTAGTCGGCTTAAAAGTATGTGTCACCAGCATCTAGGGCACTTTATGAAGAGGGAGAAGTACAATGTAGCACGAAGTAAAACTGAAACTTAAATGAAGAAAAATAATACCCCATATCCTGATAGCAGGTGTTGCAAGAGAGGTGCCCAATGTTTCCTGCTAACAGCTCTAGCTCTTTAACTTTGCCTTTGACTTTCCAGAAGGAGTCTGTGGACAGGCAAAACTACAGAGAAGACTGTGCACAGACACCAAAGACATCTTGGGAAGCAAGCATAAAAGTACATACTTTTCTTGAGTTCCCAGTAAAGCTGAAGGAAAAGATGGAAGTGTAATTTAAATGCTATATGTAAAACTCTGAGCTGATAGTTTCCTTCAAACACACCTTTTCATGTGGTAGCGACCACAGGATTTATTTCCAGGATATGAATGGGGAAAGACAGTCCCTTCTAAAATTAAACCTTGCTTTGGAAACCTGTTCCTCTTTTATAACAGCTGAGCATTAGAAACATCTCTTCAGAATTGCTTGCCTCCTAACTGATGAGGTTTTTTCATCCCTGTAGAACTTTCAAAGAAAAATATATTCTGGGCTGGAAAAAACAGTCTTAATTCTCTGTGAATCCTCAGGATCCAGTTGTTTCCATTCCCCACCAAAACAGAGAAACAGCCTTGCAAAAATTTTGAGCTTTTCTGCAGTTAAATAGAGTCAGTCTATGTGGTCACAAGACAGAAGAAGTAGGAGGTGTTCTTACCTAAACAATGTACAGTAAGAGAGTAGCATAAGCACTGAAAATAAGCACTTTGAGAAAGAGAAACTTGAGACTGCTACTAAATGTCTTCCTCCAAATCATGACTCTATTTGTAAGAGGGCTCTTCTCTTGAGTAGGCTATCCTGTGCTAGTATCTCTGTTTAGGTTTTTTTCCCAATGTCTCTGCTTAAACTTCTTGAGATAAAACATTGAATTCAGAGTAATTCAAACAACAATTGTACTCACAACCATTCTGGGGATGAAGTGGAGTATAAAAAAGAAGGATAATAGTCTGGAATGGAGATTGCCAACTTGTCATACGATCATGCCCCTGACATGTTATTGCTGTAAGAGTCTCCACACCAGCAGTTCAAGCCCACTCCTCTGGCACTGTCAACTGGCAAATGACAGTGCAATTCTCTCATGAAAGCAAAAGTTGCTCTAGCTGCATATTCAATACACTACCAAAAAAAGAAATATGTATTCTTAGGCTGTTGTAGCTTCTTTGCTAATATCCAAGTGGCAAGTCTCATTTATCCAAACCTACGAGCTCGCCTCTCCTGGTGTGTGAGAATGATACAATTCCAGTGTAGAAGGGATGAATTTTATTCATGTAAAACCTCATTAACAAAAATTTCAAGCCAGATCATGACTGATATATATGACATACAGAGTACAGGCTTTCTAATGTTGTGGCTCAGAGACATCACATTAAAAAGAGGAACAAATCCAAAGAACATATCCCTTCATAACACGATAATGAAACAACACCTTTAACAAATTAAATACTTGAATAATACAAAGAAACCATATGATAGGATAGCGATGAAGAACATCTGCCATCTGCATCTGATAGAGCAAGATGTGGCTTAGATTTGGAGAGGTTAGATTAAGTGTGAAGGATTTCATGTCTGACCAGATAATATCCTTAGCAGAATATATTTTCAAGCTAGTGACCTCCCGGAACAGCTTCAAAACCAAGACATAGTAAGTTTCTAGTACAAAAAAGACCGTAGTTTTCTACACCATTTCTCCAGTTCAATTCTCTGCTCTCACATTTAGCCGTATCCTGAGTTGTAAGCTAGTTACAAGACACAATTGTTCTTAAAGATAGTGTTTCTACTTGAATGGTAACTACTGCCACTGTCATTAGGCACATATACTTCCCTACTGAGCGAATCTATGTCTATAGATACACATTTACATGTAAAAAAAGAAAAAATATTAGCTACTCACTGATTTATCAAGCTTGTTTTGTCTGACCGTGTCTTCTTCTTTGTGAACAAACACATAGTTAAACCCTAGATCTGAAAATAGGAAACAGCACTTCCTGTGTGATTTATTGCAAAACATTATTACAAGAAGCAAGGGCATGGTTCTTCTTTTCTGAAAATGCTGAGTTTCCAGGCCGAGTTCCTAACTGAGGGATGAAGACTTTATGGACATCTGCTTGTTTTGCTCCAGCTGGAACTGGAGCAGTCAGTATCTGAACTACTGCATCTCTTTACGTGGTGGAGACTGGGTGGTTAGATTCAATAAAATCCTGTTCTCGGGAAAATAAGTATTTTTAGCTGCTCCAGAGACTTCTGCAGCTCAACAGAAAGTAGTGTGAAATACCTGGCATACAGAATGTGTGCTTTTAAAATTAAATTCAGGTCTCCAGAGTGACTGTTGAAACAACCCCACCAGGGTATTCTTCATGCTCATTGTCACTGACCAACTTCTACATAATTTCTACATGGTTCTCCCTTTCATCATCACTAGTGAAAAAGAATCTGTAGGGAAAACTAGGATATGTTTATACTATGCAAAGCAGTGTCATGTTAGACAGCATCACACTTGCCTTAGGTGAGCATTGCAAAGAGAGACAAGTCAAGGTCCAGATGTTTCAGAGCTAATTAGGTCAGGCAGAGCACTGTGCTGGTAGAGCTACCTTCCTTCCAGTTATGTCATCAGCTCACACAGTCAACACCATACTGCACTGTGTGGTGTAGAACCCCCTCCTTGAACATCTGTTGTGATTTTTGCAAAGCCATTTGTAATCATCTTACACTTCTAAGAGGCTGTCATATGAGGCAAGCTGGAACCTGCAGCTCATTCCCTTTTTGATGTGGTGACATTGCAGGATTGAAATCAACGGAAAGAAAAAGAGATTAAAATAACAGAAAGTGGTTAAAATATATTTTTGCTTCAAAGGCAGGAAGTATAGTTGAGTGTACAGGCTGGTGTCATGCATTTATTTATTTAAAACGTTCACTTCACCAACGCCATTGGCACTGCAGCTGCAACAGCCTCCAGCTGTTGGAGTGATAATTGATGCCTATGTAAGTGATCATTTTAAACCAGGACTGATGACTAACATGACCACTTATCTGCTCCCTAAGGAGTCTTTGTACAATTTTATAGCAAGTTATAGCAAGGCTACATTTTTCAAATTTGCATTTTTTTTGGCAGCAGCTGTTTACTACTTTCTCTAAGACTGCTGGGTGGTTTCCTGCAGTGTTCCTGAAAAGATGTAAGATTGGCTTGTGCTACAATTATAGCTGGATTTTGTAATTTCCTAGAAAATGTATGTGGAGTTTGAATAAAACCAGTGATACATAATCTGACCACATGTGTTCCAGAGAGTATAAAAGAGACTCACAGAGCTGTTTCAGAAGGAGCCCCTAAACAAGACGTTAGGAAGAGGGACCCCTCTGATGGCTGAAAGGACATAAACATTTCCTGTTGATCTGGAAGGGGCTGTGTAGATTTTGCTGTAAATACAGACTGCAAACCACTGAAAACCTTCAAGCCTGGGCAGAAGGGGCATTCGCTACTGGACACAGTGGATAACAGGAAGACACAACCCATATTTTCTTTCTATACCATCTCTCTCTGAGTTGCTGTCTGAATTTGAAAAGTTATGGGTTTTACCACTCAGGACATCTCTTTCTACTCAATGTACAGGCTGCTAGTTCAGCAGTTTCCTTTGCAAGTTTAGTGTTTTATGAACTACTATGCCCGGTAAAGAAGTGATTGGCTTGCAGGGTCAAAAATCCTGCCTAAGGCACTTCGTTTTCACTGCACCGTGAGAAACAGGGGTGGTCACCTCGAGAAGGGGCTTGTCGCAGCTCTTGAGAGTGGGACTCCTTGAGAGTCCATTGCCCAGGGGCTACGGGCTACGGGTGAGTGTAATTGTCTGGGGGTACCAGAAGTAACCCTTGCCCTCTTCTCTCCCTGTCTTATGACAATGGGGCTTCCTTCTGTCTTTTTCAGGGACTTCCTGGAGTCACCAAGCTCCTCCTTTTTGCTTGCTCTATCAGTTTGCCCAAGAAAAATACAGTTACAGCTGAAACTAGCAGCGCTAATCTGTAAATGATGGCAAAAGTTTTGGAAAATTAGTAAATGCGGCACTTTGGGATTGAATCTCAAAAAAGACCTAGTTGTATAGCAAGCAGCCTATGCAGATAGTGCTTTCTAAACAAATGCGGGAGAAAATAAAATATATACAAACCTGCAATCATCCATATATTGATAGAACCGCTAAAATTTGACGTCTCTCAGGAATGGACAAATTCTTGTTTTCATTTTCTCTCTTACACAGACCAGTCTTAAGAAAAGTCACAGAAGAAGTCATCCTTGGAAGACCTACATGCTAATTTCATAATCTGTGAGGTAAGCAGTCGTCTTGAGTTTGGAGTAGTGGGTTTGACGGATCCTTGTGATGGGGAATAAGTGACTCATGACTTACAATTCACTTATAATTTGAGAAAGAAAGCACAGTTTTGCACACATTGTTTTGAAAGAGTTCAAATTCTTTGTGCCTCCAGTCTGGGTGCTTAAATTGAAGACAAGTGGACAGTGTTTTTAGGCTGCCTGACCTCCAGTTGCACTGACCTTTGAAAATCAGGGATGGTTTCTTTCTGAAACGGTAATGCAAATAATTGGAAGATGCTTTAGAAAGTTTGACTGAGATCAAAATACAGGAAAAATGAAAGATTAAAAAGAGAAGAAATATCTTATGTTGGACACTTAATTTTAGGCACCTGGGACTACGTTTTGAATTGTAGCTAAATTATTATATTATAGAGGATAGGGCCTGTTAGAAAGGACAGAGCCATCTGAAAATCCCTTTTTCAAGGATGTTGGGAGTCTGAAGAAATCCAGGGGAATGGAATGAAGTGTTCATTGGTCTAAAAAAGCATGGCGTGTGGGAGATCATTGGGAAAGGACTAGATTATCTCTGGAGAGCTTTCTCAGAAATGCTTTCTATGATTTTACTCTTAGCATCTTTCCTGTAAGGGTTTAGTGAGCTTTACTGACATTAACTAATCCAAAGAACTGCCTAGGAGATGGAAGCAGAGGAAGGAGTGGGAGAAAAGCCTTACAAAGTCAGAGACATTGCCAGGTGAAGATTGCTTGCCTTATAAAATTAGAGAACTACTTAGGTTCTCCGTCTATAAAATCAGAAAGAGCAAGAAGGGAAGAAAAGAGTGCATAAATTTCACCATGTTAATCAATTGAAATTCTATAAACAGGGAAGTACTGCTAGGTTGTACCAAAGAGAAGAATCAAAAAAGAACAAAAAATTTCTGCAAAAAACCTGTCTTACTTCAACTGGGGCTTTCTACAACCTGTCACAACACTACCACTGACAGAACTGAAGCAAGGGAACCCAACCATTATGTGCTTCTATGACTCCATCAAATGCTGAATGTAAGAGAGAACTAGCTTTTTCTGACAATAATTCTTTTGCCTTAAGTTTAGAATATTATGTGGATATTGAAGTCAAGACATAGGGATACACTCAGGGCACTGACATGATTTTCCTAATTTCTTGAAGAAGTCTCTTTTCTGTTCATGTGGAGGGAAAGGGAGAGCTGGAAACAGTTCACTGTTGTCCAAAATATCGGTAAAATTACCAAGCGAATTACCTAAATGGAAATGTCTGGGCCTCAGCTGTATGCCATTAAGACCATAGCAAAGATGAAGCGATGGCCTTGCAGTTCATCTGATATTCAAGGCCTCTCATGTGGAAGGGGAAATGCTGACTGCAGTCCCTGTGTTAGAGCATGTTTAAGAATTTCAGGCAAAGCAGGACAGGAGGAGGGAAGGTGCATACCGATGGAGTTGCTTTCCTGTTCCTCTTGTGTGCTTCAGCCTGTCTTTTTATGGTGAAATCAGATTAAGCAGATGTTTTGTGTTGAAAAAGGAGTTCGATAAATGTATTACTCAGTCCTGTGCAGTAGACACCTCTTGAGCGTCCTGATCCACACTGGCCCTCAGCAGACATTTTGCTGACTATCCTCAAGCTTACAGGGATGGGCATGTGGCAACTTCGGTTGAGCACAAGGAGGAGCAGACAGGAGGGCTTTGCAAGGTCTGTTGGTAGATAATTCATTCCAGACTCCTTCAAGCTGAATGTTGGAGACTGTAGGAATTCTCTCCCACCTTACCTGGTAATCGGCTAGCTAATGTAAGGGCTCCCTCTATAGTCAGAGGATAGAGGTAGGTATTTGCGGAGGGTAATTGCCTTTGTCTTAAGCTACTCCACTTTAGGCTGTCTTTAACGATAGAAAGAGCCTAGACAAGGAGTTCAGACTAGACTGCTAACCCGTTCAGTGATAAAACTGAGTTATACCCCAAACAAATGTTTCAGATAACCTGAATGAAATCTTTGGGACTTTTGGTGATGAGAAACCATTTTTTATTTTTGAAAAATATCAAGCCAAATATTTTTGATTTGCTGTTCTTTGGGGCTGAGGTGTTTTTTTAGCAGGTAAGCCTGCTAATGTTGTCTACATCCTTAGCTGAAGAGGAAGAGACCTATGCTGTAGATCTAAAGATCAGTCCTGCTCATCACCCACCCAGAAGAAGGAACAGATTTATTGGGCCACTATGAAGACTGAACCCTGCTCATGCTCATGAAAACTCTATGTGCTCCCCATCATGTCACAGAATTAAGGCTGCAAAGGCCATCCTCCTCTTCCGCTATGTCCTCACACCCATGCAGGTGTTCTAAAGGGGCATTGTGTTTTGGAAGAGGTAGGAAGATACATAAAAGCGAAACATAGTTTCTATTGACAGCATGTGAATGATGGCATGTGAAAGTTGCATTGTCAGCTGCTCAGGTGTCGTAGTACTTCCTCACAGCTTTGGACATTGCACAGAGCCTTGGACAAGTAAGATATGACAACTGAGATGTGAGTCAGTTGGGAGGTAAACATATTATTAAGATATTCTGAGTTGCTCACAGGAAGAAGTACAGAAGGAAATATCAGTGCAATCTGCCCTCCATGTTAACCTCCTGAGTACACACATCACGATGCTTCGCTCAGTTTGCAGGAGCTGTGCTCCCAGCTGAGGGACTGTTTAGTCAGGATTCTTTTTATTGCACTTCACTAGCATACAGGACCAGGCCCTATTTAATGTACACTACCCAGATGCTTCTTGGACTGCAGAAATTTGCTTTTCCCTCATGATCATGTCTCTAGTTGTGTTAGGGTAATATCCAATTGCTTCACAGATATTACAGTATTTGTCTTCTCATCACATTTATGAGATGAATCAATACAATGATCTCCATTTTGCAATGAGGATGCCAAAGTGCCAAGATCATGAATAACACTGTCAAGCATCTATTAGTTTGAGAAACGTGGTTTGTGAACTGTTTTTCTCCAAAGCAAAGTATTGTTCTAGGGCATGGTTCCCATCTGTTGTAGCTGCCGGTTCTTGGTCTTCACATGTGGCCCTGGAACATGAGGAACACAACTTCAGAGGCCATCTATGAAAATCTAAGTTTAAGTTTAGACCTACTTTGTTAGCTGAAGGGCTGTGGATAGGCTGTTCATGCCATTGTGCAAAACAGTATCAGTGTTAGCAAGCGTGATATGAAGCCAAGTCCATCTGAAGCTTTCAGATCACATTGCAATAGTTGTTTTATGCCAGTATATTTAGCACATGCAAACTAGTTTGCCGTTCTTCTTGGAAGAGATTAAGGAAGTGTTAAGGTGAAAGGAAGCCACAAATAAATAATAAAAATAACTTCAACTGGAAAGCCATCTGAGCAAGAGAATTCGAAGAAAAGCTGGTATTTCTGCCTGAGCTGTACTAAAGTATTCTGGGATAAAGTCCTACATAAAACTTTAAGTGAATCTTAGCAAAAAAATTTTATTTGTGCTGCCTGAAGTACACTTGGATTTGCCTGAAATCTCAAATCCAAACTATCGCTGGCATGTTTCTTCAGGGAATTAACATTGTACACTAACGCTTCATTTTACAAGACTTCTTCAAGTCACAATGTATTTTCAATATTATTAGCACTTGTCCTTGGATAGTGGAGAATTTTACTGTCTGTTAGTGTTTTCCACACTGATGAGGGACCATTTCTTATCTCCTAGATGTTCATATGTCACATGCATTAAACATTAAATGCTTAGACAGTGCTCCGCACTGACACTTCCAACTTCCCTCCCTCCACTCATTTAATTGAAAAGACTGTCAGGTAAGTCTAAGCCCCTCAAGCCTGTGTTTTTTTCCCTGAAATCAGGGAGTGTGTTCTGGGTTGTAGCCTAACATTTTGTCTACATGAGCAAAAAGCATAGAAAAATCAGGGCCAAAGGCTCTCGACATCAGCCACAACTTGGAAAAGCTGTACCAGAAAGCTGTGACAAGTAAAACCACAATTTATCTGCTAGTTTGAGAGTCAGTGTGAAGGAGGAGAAGAGCAGGATGACCTATTAGGAGAGGAGATAGACTGACCAGCTGACAGTGGAGTGCACTGGGATGGATGAGAGAGGACACCTGATTATCTTCTCCAGCTCAATAGAAAGAAAGGAACTGCTGACAGAGAGAGAAGTTGGGCATGGAAGTCATCTAAGGGCCACCAGAGTTTCAGCAGACTGCTGAGATTTTCGGGTTCTTAAAGAAACTTGAAGTCAGGCAAGCTTCAGAACTTAACGGCATTATGAAGTCGTGTCAGCAGAAAATTGTAAACTGCAGAAAGTTTTGTATCTCACTTCTGGGTTAATTTATTAATGCATTTGGGGTTTGCATTGGATAATGTATTTGGGTTAGAATGTATTTCTAATTAAGGAGAGCAAAACCCACACAACATATCAGAAAGAAGACTGTGTGAGGTGTGTTTCTGTAGCCAAGATTCTAGTGTAAGGACTCCAGGTAGTTATAGTGTGTGGCCACAAATGAACAGGATCATTGATTTTGGCTGATCCAACTCTTCTTCTTTGTATCTTTATCTTAAATAAGAGGAGAAGGTGATAAGTAGTTCTTATCTGGATTTTTTTAACACTGATGTCAAGCCCTGGAAAACATTACACAAATCCCAATGATTATTGCGTCCTGCCTCATGGAATTCAGTGGTGGATCTCAAACATGTAACAGAACCTGGCTTTAAATTGATTGTCATATACAGGGCTGTGAAATCTCAGGCTTTCCGGATGAGGCACATTCACTCTCACGCCTGTTTTGGGTTTCCCCAAAGTGATGCTGTTCCTCATAAATTTGCAGTGCCACAACCCAGTCTGTCTACCAAGGTGCTCACTGCTGCCTAATTGGCCTCGTCTGTGGGGCAAATGTAATACAGTTCTGTTATGGGAAAAAGGAAACACCTTCTACAAAAATGCAAGAATTTATTGTTAGTATAGTTGAACTTTTAGCACTCTAATCCAACAATCATCATTAGTCCAGATGTAATTATCTCAGAAAAAGAAGACAAGAGAAAAAATAAAAAAGACATTAATACTTTTGGGCAAAAACATCTTAACAGTAGTAATAGTAATAATTACAAAAATAATAGTTGAATTTGTTGTATACACACTTCCTAGTTTATACCTCTTTTCTAAGCGTAATTCTTTTACTCTTCCACGGCTCCTCTGAGTCCTAAGGTCAACGGCTTCAGCCTGTAGGTCCCTCATGAAAGAGTCCCTCTATATCTAATCCTCTATCCCTGCTTCTCAAAGCCTCCGCTATCATACCAGAACTACATTTCTCTATGTTGCAACATCATGTTAGAGTCATGTTAGAGAGAATAGCTACTTCTTATTACTATCTGTTTAAAAACTGTGGTTGTGCCACACAAAGATAAGCAAAACTAGGACAAAAATAAATATAGGCAACAGCAGTTCTTCTGAGCAGTTATTGGTATTGCTATTGCCAGACCACAGGCTTTGTACTGAGTGTGCAAGGCCTCAGGCCTGAGGCTTGCCAGCTTGGCTTTGTCTGAACTCCTCTTGACCTGCCTGAAGCTTTATTTTTGCCAAGTCTGAGGCCTTGCACACTCAGTACAAAGCCTGTGGCCTGACAATAGCAATACCAATGCCGCATTACTGGGTGAAATATCATCTTACTGGGTGACAGGGCTACAGGAGACACTTGGAAAGCACAGTCTCTATTTGCAAGGTTACAGAAGTCTCTCCCTTGTTACATCCTCCTGTAACAAGACGTAATATTCAGTGAACATTTCACAAGACAATACTAAGAGGATATAGTAATGTATTTCCAGAACTTGTTACGGTTTTGAGCTGTAAATAGAGAGACTAGAGGAATTCAGCAACATGTCTTTCACTCACCAACCTTCCGCACAGGGCAGCTTTGCTTAGCCCCAGCTGTTGAGAGCCAACAACCTGGCAGGTTGATACGGAGAAGCAAAGAGGTGTGCTATGAGGAAAGGATTGGGGACAAAGGCACAGACTTACTCTCTAGCATGTTTACAGCAGAAATGAAATCAAGGTGCTAGAGACTCTTGAAACAGAGGAAGTAGTCCTGAGGAGTGGGAAGGCTGTGCTAAGGGAAGTGCCCCAGAAGAAAGAAAAAGGGGCAAGGAAACAGAAAGCTCAAGAGTGTACTACAGTGGGTTGAAATTTCTGAGTAGGAGTGTGGTTAAACAGCTCCTGGAATGAAGAGCAGTGCCAAGTCATGACTTCACGTTTCCCCTTCCTGCTGAGAGATGAGATGATCTTTCACTTTACAATTTTGTCTTCTACCATGCAACAACTGTTGTTGGCATATTTTTTTCTGTATTGTTTTTAGACACACTGTGCTGGGTTCCCAGCAGTTGGTGGCACTATTTGGTTTTGTCACAAGTCTTCCATCCCAGCCAGACTCTGAGTCTTCTTCATGTCTCCCATGCTCCTACTGTCACAGACTACTGATGTCCATGACCCTAAACTCCTGGAGAACCTGAGAGACTCTCCAAAAGCCAGTCCTGGCGACGTCCTGGTGCACAGGCTGTAAGAAGTGGAGCAATGTGTTTATATTGCACAGTTACAGGTACATCTGAGCTAGGTCCAGGATCAGCAGCTGTGTGACCTGTTAGTCGTAGCTTTCAGCTGCTAATTAGCCTGAGTGCAGCAGACTGCTTTTTTGACCTCACAGGTTTGTGTCTCTGAAGCAGTCTCTCTATGTGATACTGTGTTGGCACATTTCTTATTTTGGAAGTGACTTTGTTATCTCTTCAAGACCCTGAACTGCCCATTGTAGAAATGGCACTGGAAAAAAAGTTATTTCTAGCAACTCATGCATGTTTTTTCTGAATCTTTGACATCTAGTAGTGTGTGTGACTTGTGAGCTAAGATTGCTATTGTGAAACAATCTGCAGTGTCTTGAATTTCACACAACTTTTGCCAAATAGCCTAACCCCTTGAGAGTGTGTGGTCCCAGGGCTGGAAAGCTACCGGGGCTGCCAGTGACAAGGGTCTGCCTGGAGACCACTGCCGTCAGCATCTAATGGGCAGCAAAGAACAACTGGTAGGAGCATGAATAAATTTTTCAGCCCTCTGGAGGCTATACTCATGGTTTCCAAACTCACTGAGAAGACTAGTGTCGTGGTTTAGCCTGGCTGAAAGCCAGGTGCCCGCAAAAGCCGCTCTGTCACTCTCGCTCCTCAGCTGGACAGAGGAGAAAAAATACAATGAAAGGCTCATGGGTCAAGATAAGGACAGGGAGAGATTGCTCAGAAATTAATGTCACAGGCAAAACAGACTCACCTTGGGGAAAAAGTTGAATTTATCACAAATCAAATCAGAGTAGGGCAATGAGAAATAAAACCAAATCTTAAAACACCTTTCCCCCACCCTTCCCTTCTCAGGCTCAACTTTACACCCATTTTATCTACCTCCTCCCCCGGAGCTGTGCAGGGGGACAGGGAATGGATGCTGCGGTCAGTTCATCACACGTTGTCTCTGCCACTTCTTCCTTCTCACGCTCCTCTCCTGCTCCAGCGTGGGGTCCCTCCCACGGGGGACAGTCCTCCATGGACTGCTCCAACATGAGTCCTTTCCACAGGGTGCAGTCCTTCACAAAGAGACTGCTCCAGTGAGGGTCCCCCATGGGGTCACAAACCCTGTCAGCAAACCTGCTCTAGCGTGGGCTCCTCTCTCCACAGGGCCACAGGTCCTGCCAGGAGCCTGCTCCAGCATGGGCTTCCCACGGGGACACGGCCTCCTTCAGGCATCCACCTGCTCCAGCGTGGGGTCTTCCATGGGCTGCAGGTGGATATCTGCTCTACTGTGGACCTCCATGGGCTGCAGGGGCTCAGCCTGCCTCACCGTGGCCTTCACCATGGGCCGCAGGGGAATGTCTGCTTCAGTGCCTGGAGCACCTCCTCCCCCTCCTTCTTCACTGACCTTGGTGTCTGCAAAGTTCTCACTCCTCTCTCCAGCTGCAAATGCCATTATGCAGGGTTGGTTTTTTTTTTCTTCTTAAATATCTTATCACAGAGGTGCTACCACCGTCGCTGATGGGCTTGGCCTTGGCCAGCGGCGGGTCCATCTTGGAGCCATCTGGCATTGGCTCTATTGAACACAGAGGAAGCTTCTAGCAGCTTCTCACAAAAGCCACCCGTGTAGCCCCTCCACTACCAAAACCTTGCCAAGCAAGCCCAGTATACTAGCTTAAGTAATGTTGTATTATAAGATGAAGATTAATGTGATTTTTTTTCCAGAGCTGTATCATCCTGAAATATTGCATTTTTGACATTGTTTCAATGAGTGGTTTCTATGGGTTGATTCCCACTTTTGTTGTACTGCTTAAGCATCTTAACTGAGAGTTCTACCTGCATTTTACTGTTTAGTTTTAATCTAGCAGCTTGAGCAGATGCAGCCACAAAAAGTTGAGTAAATGAAACTCCAGTATTTAGTCAGAAATGAAAATACAATTTTCTTTCGTAGAAGTGGAATTGGTGAGGAAAGTAGACATTTTCTACACCTTCTGTGGGTTGTCTCCCTTGATCTTCTCTCACTATTCCGATTGTGAGGGCACAACCCCTTAGCTAGGTCACAGACCTCTACACCTGCTAGACGATAAGGGCAGGTCCAGATGCTGACACAGAACAAACCAGCACTTTACCCTGCTCTGACACCAGATGCAGCTCTTCATTTTTCCTTATGAAAATAGGGGGGCTTCATGGGGCCAAAGAGATGTAGAGCAAGAGCGTACACAACCTCCAAGTACTGTTCCTGAATGGGCAGAATCTCACTGCAAGGAGTTTTTCTGCCTGTGGAATGATCTCCCATGTTCACTTTTTTAATCTCCCAGGCGCCCTCATCAAATCGGATTTCTCATGACCCTAGCCTGGGGAGGTGGGCCAAATTTGATGCATCTAAAATTCAATCTCACATCTTCTTAAAGTTGGGCTGTCTTATGTTAAGTCAACAGGACTAAGGAACACTACAAAAGCTGTAAATCTGGCAACTGCAGGCTGAAGAAAAGCCAGGAGGAATCACCAACAGCAGCACAACTTACATGGTGTTCTTGCTTTTCTAACTCTCCCAGTTCTCCTTTGCACTGCTTTGCACAGTTTCATTAGACTTCATTTATTTTAAAGGTCTGGGAGCTGTTTTTGAGGAAGTGCAAATGTGGATGTTTTGCTGCTCACTGCCAAGTGGTCTTGGACTAGAATAAGGTCAGAATTTCCTGTAATAGTGTCATAGGCATCATACTGCAGAATACCAGAGAAACGTGTAACAGGAAAGTGAAGGATTGTGAAACTTTAGATGAAAATCAATAGCTAGAAAGTTCAAACAGGTTCAGACATATTTTAGGACTAGCTAGGGAAATGTTACCAAACATGAAAAGTGTTACTTTACTTAACATTTTAGCTGGCAATCTGATATCACTGGTAGGTGTTACAATTTGGTCCTTGGAGAAACATTAATTGCTTTAGTTGTGCAACATCTGTTATTCTACAAACAGCAATAATTTCCTTATTCCATCCTTTTCAGAATAGGGATCAACTTTGCACTAATTTAATGGAACAAAACTGGGCTTGATATTTTGGCATATATATTCACGTTACCACACACAGCACAAGGAAATCCAGGTGACATCAAACCTGAATGTTCCTTGGTGCTTTTGCAGTGGTCTTTGCAGCTGACAATATCTCAGCACGTGAAAACTAGCTGGTCTGGTTATGAGTAGATTGCAAAATTCTTTTACCATTTTTACTTTGTGTCAGAACCCTTGAAACTGAGGAAACAGTGCATCTGCTGCCTGCTTTATTCCAGAGAGTATATTATGTCTGCAGAAGAAAGCAGACTGTTGTTGACAAGTTTCTACCTAAAAAAAATGTATAATGGAAAAATTGTCAGTACCATTTCCTTAATAGTATCCTACTAGTGTAGTACGGTTATCCAGAACTGTTTCAGTGTAGAGAAGTGCAAAAATTTTTGAACATTGCTTGGTGTCTCCATAGATTCTTTCCATCCCATGTAAGAGTAGCAGACTTACAACATCTAAAATAAAATTTCATGTTTAGAGAAGAGACACAATGCTTCTGAGAGCTCTGCTGTTTATGAGTACTTGGGTGATGCCAGGTATGTTTGTGTGTCTGTTCTGGTAGTTCGTACAGTAAAAGAGGTAAAATAGCGACTTGTATTATTCCTTTTTGCAGCACCAAGACAGACACAGAGACAGAGAAAGAGCCTTTTGAAGAGAAAGCTGTCCTAATAATCTGTGATCTTGATCTCTGAGAGACTGACTGTACTGAGCTCTGCTTGAGCAGAGGATGTGGGGTTTGGATCTACCCTTCTGGATTCTTAAATACCAGTCTTTCAAACACAGCAGTGGAAGCCAAGGAGGAGGAATAAACTCTGAAGTGAGTCCAGAAAAAAACTACTTTTTTACTCCTTTGGTTAAGATTTGGGTTAATTCTGCTATTACACACACACAGAGAACATGATTTCAGTGGAATCTGGACAAAAAAAATAATAGAAACCAAAGAGTTTGGTCCTTGTCTTGCAATCCAGAGAGAATCCTAGTCTACTGCTGAAAACATTGCTGCATTAATGATGCAATTAGGACATTTTAGGCTGACATATGCAGAATTTCATAATGGCATTGGAAAGAATTGTGCATGTCTGGGGCATATCTAGTACATATCAATTTGAATGACATAACAACCTGAAAAGGGGAATGATCTTTGAAAAATTACAGTGCTTTTGACCGTCTTGTCTTTATACAGTTTGAAATTCAGCAAGGCAAATAAACGATTACTGAAAAATAAGAATTTAAGGACTTTATCCCTTATTCCTTGTTTCTTCTGAATAACAAGATTGCAGATGTGATCCAAATCTGTGTTTTAAAACCAGAGAGTCCTTTACCTAAAAGCAGTCTTTGCTTGGTTTTGGTCTTTTTTACACAACTGTTGGCAAAACAAAGTCATCAGGGCAAATTGTTTGCTGTTTCACACGTGCCTAATTTCAATCAGAAAAAAAGCTGCCAAAAATAGATGCTGATATGAAATGATCGTTATCTGAAATCTAGAGACCTAAAAAAGTGCAGGGGACTCTCCACAGATACTTTATATCATTGAAGGCAGCTCCTTGGTGCTGTAAGTCCCATGCAGTCTGGATGGGACCAGAGTCCCCTCTCTGATCAATGTCGGTTGTGTCTCTTCCCTGCAGCCAGGGAACTTGGCTCCTGACTGCCAAGCTGTGTGCTGTCTAAGCTACAGTGATGCAGCTCATTGGGAAAGTGTTAGTGTGTGAGAGCTGGCCTGAAACATTTCCATCTTCCCTTCTTCTCAAAATATCAATTAAAAAAGAAAATATATATATAACTTCTGTTTCTTCTTACTTCCATTTTCATCTGAAACATCAAGAGGTAAGTTGATGGTAAATGTCACAGAACATTTTAAACAGAATTCCTTTTATCCAAACTCCAAAATTTTAGCCACAGGTGGAAGATATCTGACCTGAGATGCTGGCCCATGTTTCTTTTCAATCATTGAAGTGCTGCACAGCACAAAAAACCCCACAGAAATACAAGAACAGAGGGCTTTGTTTCTAAATACCTAGAAGTCTTTTGAGAAGTGAAACAGTATGATAATTAAGCTTCAGGACATTTCTTATCCATGGAGGAATAATACCTAGAAACGTTAATTACACTACCTATCATAAATGAAAGAAGCATTTTCTACACTGTGTAGCTAATGGCAAGAATATTTCAGCACGGAGTTTTGAAATGTATTTGGAATTTTTAGGAAACATTATAAAATGCAGTTATATTTTCAGAAGGAAAAGTAGAACTAAGAAAACATATAGTATTTTTTATTAGCCTAGAAGAGACAACACCCAGGCTGTGTTTTTCCTGGTTTCAGGTACTCTCTTGTTTAACTTCTATAATTTTGTTTACAGTAATATTACCTCAGTATAAATGTTATTTTTTCACTGTGAATTTTTATTGGGATTTTGAGAACAATTCTTTCTTGGCAGGAAAGTGGAGGCAAGACATTTTGCTGAAGAGCTCCAGGGTGCCTCTCAATTCCGTCAGATGTATCTTATGTGTCACCAGCTCAAATATCAGTAAAAACATCCTTTCATTATCTAACCTAGGCTTGTGAGTCATTAGAAAGACTTTCAGGAGCCAAGACAAAAAAGGTGCAGTTAATGTGTTTATTCAAAGAAAACATTTCTAAAACAGCAGAAAATAATGATGTATGGAAAAAGAGACAGAGCCTAGGTGCTACATGCCATTTTGTGGTGGTTGCATTTAGCAGTGAGCGATGAGTGCTGGGAGCACTCAGTTGGATGTCCCACACCTCCAGCTGTGACGCAGATTACTGGGCTATTTGATGACGACACATTCAGGTGTATGGGCCTCTACAAGTGACCAGTATAGGGGACACCTGGAGGCACTCTCTGCTATTTCTGAAGGCATAACCATCAAAGGCTGCTTTGTGTCCCATGCCTGTCCCATGGATGAAGGGATTCAGGTATGGAACAGCTTTCACAAGGCAGAGCACTTTAGGGGGTGAAGCAGAAGTGATGCTGAAATGTATTAACAGAGCTCTAAAACTTAATTAAAAATCATTCTGTGGCAAGCGTGTGGGGTGACCATCTTACAAATGCATTGGTGCTCTTAGGAAACTAATGTTGCTACTTACTGTGCCATAGTTCACAGCGTATGCCAAAAAGTGGGATAGGCATACTGGCCCTCCCAAGAGGGTGCCGCACACATGATATAACCTCCAGGGCCATGTCAGAGCTTAGGCCAACTTCTTGCACCAGAAAAAGGCAGCTCAGGTGGGCTCACAGGAATCCTGTGCTGTCAGAGCAGCTGGAGAGCTGGGTGGGTGCTGAAAATGACGGACCAGCCCCTGCACCTCCAACAGGGTTGGACAGGACACGAACACAGGACTGGAGCAGTCCTTTAAGATGGGCCTTGAATGTCACTCCAGCAAAGGCGTAGATCACGGGGTTCAGGCAGCAGTGGATGAAGGAGATGGTTTCTGTCAGCTGCAGGGCCAGGGCTATCTGGTAGCTTGCCTTGCAGTCATTGATGATGTGCAGGCTCTGCAGAGAGTCTAGGAGCAACGCAATGTTGAAGGGAGTCCAGAAGACGAAGAAAACAATGACAATGATGAAAATCATCTTGATTGCCTTGATCTTGTTCCGATTTTTGCATTTTTGCAGGTTTTTCAGTATCTGGGCATAGCAGAAAATGAGGATGCTAAGGGGAATCAAGAGGCCTAAGATATTGGCTGCAAACTGAGACGCGACCTTCCAGGTATTGTCACCTGGGGGGTATCTGGCAACACACTGTACAGACTGCTGGATTTCCAGCTGCTGGTTGAACATGATGTTGGGTACAGAAGCCAAGCCAGCCACCAGCCACAGGATTAAACTGATAATTATGCCACAAGAGGCTGTCCGTATCCTCACGGCATAGACAGCATGGACAATTGCTATATACCTGTCTATGCTCATGAGGGTTATAAAGAAAATACTGCTATAAAAACCTGTGTAATAAATGCCAGCCATTATCTTGCACATAGCGTTGCCAAAAACCCACTGGTCTGAAGCGTAGTGGGCTTGGAAAGGGAGAGGCAAAATGAAGAGGAGATTGGAGGCTGTGAGGTTCAGCAGGCAGATGTCAGTCATTGTCGTCAGCCTTTTCCGGGTCAGGAGAACCCATAGGACCAAGGAGTTTCCCAGAAGGCAGAAGACAAACACAAGGCAGTAAAGGATCGGCAGAAAGAGGGATTTGAACCTGCGAAAGCCGTTTCCTTCGTTGCACGGAGCAGTGTTTTCGTCATATCCATAGTCATATTCTGTTGTGCCAGGGAACTGGCTTGTGGGATTCATCTCAGATACCTATGCAGGAAAGAGCAAGGGATAAATTGCTGGCTGGCACAGCACTCCCAGGGTGGCTTCTGCCTCTCTCTGTGCTGCATAGAGCCCGTGGGTCAGCCCCCAGGCAGAGAGGGACTGCAAAATGCAGTCTCAGTCTCACTGGTTGGACAAGAGGCACCCAGAAGGCTGCGCCTGCCGGTTGCCAGACATTCCTATACCTGCGTAAGTGTGAGCACTGGAATGCCTTTGATTTCCCCGAAACTGCCTCAGTGCCAGTGAGTTAGCACCTCATCATTATAGCAACAGGGGAAAATTCATTCTCTGAATAGTCACGATGGTGCAAAATGGTACAAACCCTGCATCTGATCTAAGAATCTGGACTTTCTTGTGCTCCCTGGGGTGGGGAAGCTTTTTGCCGGTAGCATGAAGACCCTTATAAAAGTGTTTAGACTGAAGAAACCATCACCCAGTAGCACAACCACATTTTTAGCTGAGCTGCTAAGGGCTGGATGCTGGCATGGAGTGCAGAGACACATAAGCTAGTTTTCCACGGGTGGGTGCAGGATCGCATCCAAAAAAGCTCTGCAGCATCAAGGAATTCACAGGGCTACACAGCAGCACTTGCAGTGCCAAGCTCTGGGCTGCTGCAGTGAGGCTGCTACTGACCTCCCTGTCAGCTTGTGAGCAGCTTGGCTGCGCCTGCTGCTAAAACACAGCAGTTTATTGCTCCTGCCTGTTCTTCCCAACTTCAGTTTTCTATTTTTTTGGTTTTAGAGAAAACAAAAACAATTTGGGGAGGTGTTTCGTCTCTGTAACTTCTGAAAAATTGCAATGAATACAGCTTTAAAATAGTCTCACCTGCTCTCCGAAAGTGAGTCAGTGCTTTCAGATGTCACCTCATGACCCCTGTAAAAGGGTAACTGGTTTGCAGAGTTAAGTGTTCACATTTTAAGAAGTAATGGTTCTTTCAAAAGATACTGTTTCAGAGGAGTTTGCTGTGTCCCTGCTAAGACATTTGCATGTTTATTGTGCACTGCACATATGTTATGCTTGCATATGGGTTGATCACTTCTTTAAAGAGCTTCAAAGACACAGATTTTCCAGGAGGGAAGAATCATTTGTAATAGTCATTGCAATTAAGCTGTGGCAGTAATATGAATGACAGTGATGAATTCATTAAAAGTAGAGGACATGCTTTCCTGAGTTAAAAATCGCTGGTCAGGTATACAAAAAGAGAGAGAACAGTGAAAATTTTCATATTGATGAGGAAGGAATCAGAATTCACCCCTTCTTACCCAGCTGTGCCACTGGGTGCAGAGAAACGGGAGGATCCATATGCACAGCACAGAGGGGTGCTGGAGTCAGTGTTCGTCCTCTGCTCCAGGTATGGATGCTGCTCAGGCCTCACTGACCTGCCTCAGCTTTTCTTGGGGAAACAGGACTGCTTCCACCCGTGTCAACTGGCATGTGCAATGCAGAGAAACCTGTTACAAATACAGCACTCAACCCTACGGAGATCCTTGTTCAGAAATAATGAGTAACGAGAGAAAAGCAGTGCTGCAATCTATGTTGATAGTGTAATTCTTTCCTATGTTGAGTTTTCAGCTGTAGGTAGGACACCTGTGTTATTAACTTCAACTTTGTCTTCATGCATAAAGCCCTAAATATTGAGACGTTGAGTCACTAGATAATGGCTGTTCATGCAGCAACAGGTATGGGTAGAAAATATTCCTGCTGATGTTTTTGATGTATGACCCCGACACATTGTGACTGTAAGCACTGCAGCAATGGCTTGCTTTTCTTAGTTGCCTGCCAATGACCCTTTAAAAGCAGTCCATAGATTCAACAACCAAAAGTAAAAAAAGTTTGAAAAATAATGAATACTGCATTATAGATATATAGATATATAAATAAGTAGATAGACACAGATACATAGATACAGATTTATGAATATGATGCATCTGATTTTGGCAAAATTCGGAAGTGTTTTTCCTGGGCTGAACAGAGACTAGAGAAGCTCCACTTCAGACTTTCAGATCACCTTTACACCGTTACTGCCTTTGACAGCTTCTGACCAAGGCACAGCTTTTTCCATTTTCTCCCCTCTCCACATCAGTTGGCAAAACAGTCAAACTGAAAAAGCAGTTTTCCGGAGGGTATCAAGAAAGAGATAACTGCTGCCGGTCCCTTTCCCCTGGTTGCCAGAGTTAGCCCATTACTTTTAAGAGTAGCACAGTAAATGTGGATGGACTTTACCTTTGACAGCAAGATGCCTCGACTCTCTCGGTTGGCCCTGGTCCCCGTCTCCTTCTTCCGTGTCCTTGTCCTCTCTCTCGGGCTCGGTAGTTCCCAGGAGGTTTACTCCATCACTTGTGGCAATGGGTGAGATTTGGTGCTACGTGGGTGTCAAATGGGCAGCTGCCAGTTACAGAACAGGTTTTGAGGCAAATAGAAGGTTTTGTAGCTGCAGTAAACAGGAAAAGAGGTGAGAAGGCTTACAAATACATTCTGCAAAACAAAAATCAAATACGGCTCTTTTTGAAGACAGTAAAGGTAGCACATGCATAGGTGTTCTTCTTTTAATGTATTTGCTAAATCCCCCTTCTTCACAGACACCCTTGATTTAAGTGAAAAATTTAAAAGTTCAGATGTCTCCATCACAGAACACACCTGAATGAATTTGCAGCTTTTCACAGAAGCTGATATATAATTTCCGAGTTGCACTATTTTAGATTTTCATTTCCTTCAGTTAATATCAACTTGTATACTGCAGTCTGGTTACATCCCTTTCCACTAGTAATGTATCAGCTTTCTGAGCAAAATAAGAACTCACAGCTACTGATACCTCTTTGCAATAATTTTTTAAGCAGCTTTTATTCAAGTGGAGATATTTCAGAGTTTCTTTGCTACCTTGGGATTTTTTAAAGTATATTTTAGTGCATTTAGGATACATCATCAAGGACAAAATATTGAAACAAGGACAGGTTTGAAATTTTTTATTTTACTCAATAACTTTAAATTATTTTTGTTTTGTGTAATACTGTAAACTGTGGTGCTTTATAAGTCAGCCAAGTGATATGCTTTTCATCCATTAATCTCAACAAGCACCATTTTCCTGATTTATAGGAGCAGAGAGAATGCAAGAGATTTGCCCAAGAGCCTCAAACAAGTACGTGGCAGATCCAAAACATGGATGTTGTTAAAGTTATTAAACTGTTCTTTTTGGCAGCAGCTAGCAGCTCCAATCCAAAGTAGCTTTCCAGCTTGCTGGCTGTTGCATAAATGAGTAAAGACAGTCCCAAAGAACAGAAGAGCTAAATACTGCAGTCAGACAAAAAAAAAGTGAGAAAACAGCCTGGGGAAAAAAGAAGTAACCTAATGAAGGATCTGGCACTAGTTGATAGCACAGTCGGAAAGAAAAGACCTGTCCCTTGAGGGTATTCTAAATGCTACCGATGACCACGGCATCACCCTGTGTCCAAGTACCCAGTTGGTCTTATCACATAAGAGAGACCAGCTCCTCTTTTTTTCTTTTTGGAATTAACTTTTGGACATAGTTGTAACAGAACTTTATTTTGTTCTATTCTCTGTATATTTATTATATGATTTAAAATATGTCAACAGTATATCCTGCTGTTACAGACATACAGTACAGCATAATGTAACTAACTCCATTCTACTTACTTTTTTGTTTAGAAATCAATAAGGTTATCTTTCATTTTTTCTTCTTATGATCAAAACATCAGTCAATTAAAGATGGCCCCTTTTCCATTGAAGGCTTTTTGCATTAGTTTGTCTGATAAGTTATTAACATATATAAAAAAATTAAACAATATTTTGACATGAAACCAATAAAAGAATGAAAGCTTCCAATAAACATATATCTAAATTTTAAAACATTAATACATATTCTTAAATGAAAAAAAAAGTATATTTTTTCTTGAGTTATTTTCTGTTGCACATATTATGATTTTGCAAAAAGGTTTCAGTTCATTCAAAATGTGTATTTCTTAATTGGGAAATCTTCCACCTGTGTATTTTCACCAGCCACAATTCTGCGCAGCCAGGCAAAGTGAGGCACAAAGCTGGAAGAGTGCGACAGGGAAACGTCAGAGGAAACATTAGAGAAAGCTGAAGTAAGCAAGAAGATGCAGAGACCTCGAAGGCTAGGAAAAGAGCTTGAATTCAAGTGAAAAAAAAGACAAGATACAAATGAGCAGGACTGGCGACTGCCATGGCTGGAGGTCAGCTGGCTGCTGTACTTCAGGCAGACCAAAAAGGACTGCGCCGGGCATACAGGTAACAGCTGGGTAATAAGGAGAGGGAGGAAAAATCATGGTGGTGCCAGTGTTTTGGCGGGAAACAGCAGGAGAGTCTGATGTAGCATTTCCGAGAGCAGCTTTGCTGTTTTTTGAGAAGTGATATACATGTTCGAGTCCCTGGCCCTGCCTGGCTTTCAGAAAGGTTTACGTGCCTGTGCTGCTTCTGGGGTGGTTGGTGGACTTGACACAGCCATCCTCTGAGCTTTTCTCAACAGAGGAAGAAAATTCATTAAAGGCAACAGAGGATGTGATTTGGTGAAGGCAGTGAAAGGAAGGGAGAGGAGACAGATATAGGAGATGACAAATACAGCTTTAGAAAGGTGCTGAAGACCAACAGGTATGAGGGTGGGTGGGATGGGAGGCCCGCAGCACAGGGGCGGACTTGGGAACTGTTGGCTGAAAGAGCGATAATTATGGTGATGAAAACTAATACCAGATACCTGGGTTGGAGACAGGGAAGAACTGGAGGCAGATTTTGTTCTTCTCCTCGTGCTGAGCCCTGCTTGCTCTCCTACAGGTAATTCGAGGGGAGCTTGAGCAGACAGAGCACTGCTGGGCTGGAGGGCAGGAGAAATAGCTACCAGTGGGTTCACAGACGTGGGGTGCTGAAAGCTGTAGGTGTGCTAAACTTCCCTTGAAAGCTCAGAGGAGGATATCTGGCAGGGAATGGGAGTTATGTATTTCTGATTTTCTCCACCATCAGCTATGAGCCAGGTTGTAATGACCTGTATCCTTCCCAACACTTTTCAGTCTGCTGGTAGCATTCATCATGTCCTGACTTACACAAGGGCCACGCAGGCAAACAGGGATTTTGTACTGAGCCAACAAACAGCCCTTTGTAGTTCATCTGAGGAGGATAACTAAGCAGAAAATGTAGTAAACCAGCAAGAAGTGGTAAAAAATTAACACAGAAGTTAAACGTCACCTGCGTTTCAAAGTGCTGAATTCAAGTGGAAAGAGGTGCAGAGAGACTGCAGGGTGGCAGGAGTAGCAGCACCAGAGAGCTGGGCTCAGCCTGGTTAAGCAAAGTCAAGGAAGAGATAAGTTTGCTGCGTACAGATGAGCCAGCGAGGAAATGGCCAGGGGAAAAGGAGAGTTGTCTCACTTTGCAAAAAGCACAGGCATATGAGAGCAATATCTACAGGTTTTCCCTTGGGCTGATGGGATTTTGTTAGCAGGACACTGGGGCTGTGGAGCAGCCTTCCTGTGGGAGGAGAGCAAGCCAGCTGGTGTAAAATGGTCCTTGGTTAAGTGTGTGGGCACCTGACCCAGTGGCTCTCATAGCTGGGGATGGGACAGCAGGCACTGGGTGGTCCCCCCCAGGGCCTCAGGGGTGCTCCCAAGGTGCTGGGTTGGAGCCAGAGGGCAGGGAGGTCTCAGATCTGTTTGCTAAGAACCCATCCAAAATCCACCCTCGAGCTCCCTTCTCCAGCAGCCCTGGCTGCTGCCTGGCAACGTTCCTCCATTTGAGTTTTAGCTGAACACTAATACCAGTGCTAGCAATGTCTCTGCATACTCTCATGGGCTTTCCTGTGAGGAAGAAATGCCTTACAGCAAAACAGAGACAACGGACTGTTGGTATATCTGGTGGTCCAGCCTATGGCCAGTTTGGGTTTGCGTGCAAGAGCCGTGTCACGTGCTACGCTCTGTGCGCCCAGCCAGGACTGTGAGCTGCAGGAGAGAAGACCTCTGTGGCATCAACACCTTGGTGAGACCGTCAGTGCACAGGCATCTCAGTCACCACTCACGTTAAAAAGCCCAGGGAAAATGTCACTGTAGGAGGAGCCTTCTGGTTTGTCCTATTCTGTTTTAACAGCGGTTGTCAGGGTCAGCCTGCAGCGGCCGCGGTGGCCCCAGGCAGCCAGCAGGTGCTGGGGAGTCTCACATCACGAGACTGTGCACCACGCCACTCACGCTTCCCCTTTAGCTGCGCCTGCTGTCATCACCACTGCAGCGGTTCTGGTATTTACACTCTGAAGTTACAATTTCTGCTGGTTTATCTTCTGTCAGAATGGTCGCTTCAATGGAGAAAAACCCCATGTAATGCTTCGTGTAGCTGAAGAGACTGTCAACCTAAAAGCGACCAGCACATCAGACTAATGCAGACTTCCACTCCCCCAAACTACTTGGAGCCTGAAGTTCTGGAAACTGATGCTCCACTGAAGCCCCATGCTAAATGGAAAAGCTGTGGCAAATGCAACGACCAAAACAAATCTTGCTGTGAGGCAAACAGCATGGCCACGTCTGCAGCTCCGACAGCCAGACATCTTCACTGGCACTCTGGGACCATCCGTGCACGCTAGCTCAGCCTCTGATATTAGTCCCACGGGGTTTTCTTGTTCCGTACCACCACTGCAGCTCCTCAGCCTGGGGCTGATGGCCAGGTTAGCTGCTGCAAAACTGCTATGCCTGCTCTTGTAGAAACCCCTCCTTCCTCCTACAGACGATCTAGATGAATTAAGTTTGAACACCGAAAGGAAACTGTGGTTGCAAGAGAAGACACCACCAGCAGGAAGTTGCTTTGGCCTGCGGAGCACCAGCCGAGAGCCCCACTATGGCTCTGGCTGCTGGGTAAGGTGGATGGGAGGCACATTTTTGACACCACGGCATAGGCTCCAGTGTTGGTGTAGCAGCCATGAGGAAAAGATGGGAATAAAAGCAGAGTAAGATACCCTACCTAGTAGGATATTTCCCAAGAAAAGACCAAGTATTTCCTGGATCTCCTCACTATGTAGCACACGGCTGGAAAGCGGAGGACAAGTTTGCCTCGATGTGGTGCTCTGCTTCCACCCATCTCAAAGCGGTGGTAACCGGCCGAGTCAGGCACTCTTATCCGAGAAGAGCACTTGCCTCAGCCGTTGCTTGACAGCGAAATAAGTGGAGCTTCTTAGTTAAAATGAGGCCTTTCCCTTTCATATCAACTCTCACTTTACATCTGAGTGGGTTTACTCTGTCATATTAGGAGGGAATAGATGATTTAGTTCAGCAGGGGAAACAAACCCAGGATTAACTGCAACAAGGGCTATGTGATGTCCAGAGATGCTGGGTTGCTCAGCTAAAGTGGGTTGTAAAATACCAGCAGTCATCACTGTTGATGGGAAAAACAGTGACCACAGCTGAGCTCTGCAGGAGAAGGTAGAGGCAGCGGGTCAGGGTGAGCATGTCCTCTGCAGCGTGGAAGCAGCATGGCAGGCAGCACTCCGATGAACCTCCCACCCAAAACTCCATCTCCTGGCCATCTCTCTGCCCCAACAACCCTCTCCCAAGTGTCTCTGCTGCCTGCATGTACCAGCAAGTGCCCTTCCCCAGCTGTAATACCGTCGGTAAATCCCTTGCACCCCTCTCCCACAGGGCAGCGAGGACAGGCAAGGGGGACACCGAGCCCTGGGTGCCCAGGGCTGTGGATCACTTGGAAGGTACAGGAATAAACCCTGCACAGGAACTGTCTTTTGAGGAATCCTTGCCTGTTTCAGTTAATGCCACAATGTTTGGGCCTATCAGCATCAGCTATCAACACACCATCTTAGTAGGACCGTATCTTCTTAGTCAAAATTGTTTGATCAGCCCACTGCAGTGTGGAGGTACAAATACGCCATATGGAAGAATGATTCACTTCCCTTTCTTAATGGGGATAACATATTTGTATGGCTGTGTACAAAGAGGTGGTGAGATTTTGTGACTGTGTGAGATGATTTTGAGTGATAGGTTTTTTTATCATCAAAAAGGTATATTTAGATTGACTAAAATATCTCTGAAAGTGCCAAGTTGTTTTGGGGGGATTCTCCCCCTCCAAATTAAAGAAAAAAAGTGAGGAGTTACAATGCTTTATTCTTACAAGTTCCAGACAAAACATTGCCATTTTTCATTTTTAAATGTGTAATTTTCAAATATAGCATTTTTTGATAATAACCTCTTCTTCTAACCCTTCTTCCTCAAAACCAGGCAGACTTCAAAGATGAAAAAAATTTCCAGTAGAACTAAGATGTGCCTTTTTGCTGATAGCAGAGAGGAATTTTTATTTTTCTTTTCAGCTTGATCAGCAAAAATATTGACAACCTTTACCAAAGTGGAGTCGTATTACTGTAACAAAGTGCTTGTGTGTGCAGATGTGTACAAGTGTGTGTACAAAAAAGCCTACTTGGCATTGCTCTGGCTGTTTCTGCTGCAGCAGATGCTCCGTGCAAAGAAAAAGGCTGTGAGCGAGGGAGTCCTCCCAAAACTGTTGCTGATTTTGTACAGGAGAAGCAGCTGGAGGTGCTTGGTGAGGTCTGGATCAGCTCACTCCGCTCCACGCTTTGCTTTTCATTGCCGGCACCAAAGCCATGCGGATTATGGCTTTGACAGCTGCGGCCTTGCATAATCGCTTAACTTCACCAAAGCAGAAATCAGTGCGTTGCAAAAATTCCAGCACAGTAACTCATTCATAACGATGTCAGCAGTGAGTGGGATTTTCTCACTCATGTTTTATGACAGGGTAGTTATGGGACAGGAAGAAGTAAACAAATACATCTCTTGTACATGGAGTCTTTGAGAACCAGGCTCTTCTCCATCTGTCCCTTATCTGATGCTTCTTTTCTCACCCTGAAGCACTTAGTTTTTCAAGCCTTTGCTGTCCCACACCTTCCGTATGCCAGTGCTCGGCATCTCTCAGATTAGCATCTGACACTGCTTTGCCTAAGGGTGGGGAACAGAGAAGGATGCAAGCGAGAATGAGTTAAAACAGCGAAATCAGAACACAGGGCTGGATGGGACACTGGGAGATCGTGTAGTCCATCCCCTAGCTTGAAGGTAGGGGCAGTGTCCCACTGCTGTTCTTGCCACATGGTTGTTCATCCTGCTTCTACAGCCCCTGCTTCCCCCCAGCTTCTCCTTATAAACCATCCTAGTGCTTCTCCAGACTCACTCCTAGTAAATTTGACTTAATCTAAAACTCTCTCGGTATGATTTGAGTCAGTTATTTGTCTTATCCATGGAGGAACAATTGCTGCTTTCTTCTAGCTGCTTTAAAATATTCTAAGATCAAGTTTCCTTTCAATCTTAATGGCTCATATTCCATCATGTTTTTTTTCCTTTTAGGTCATGTTTTCTAAGTTGTTAATCGTAGCCACTGTTCTCCTTTGGTGCCTGTCCAGTTTTCCTTAATCTTTTTGCATCACAGTGCCCAAAACTAGACACAGAGCCCCAGCTGTGTCCTTGCAGCTGGCAAAACAAACTGGAAGAGTCACTTGCTTGGGGTAGCTGTCTTCTTTTGCAATCACATAGCGCTGGTGACTCACACTTCTCTCCTGCTGGATGCCAGACCCAGATCCTTTTCCTCAGAAGTGCTGCCTTCCCCATCCTGTGTTTGTGGTCTCAGCTGACCCTGCCCATGTGCAGAAATGGGTGCTTGTCCTTAATGAACGGCAACCCATTGCTCCCAGGCTTTTTAATCTGCCAAGGTCAATTTGAGCAGCCATCCTGTCCCCCAGTATGCCTACACACCCTCCCAAGGTGGTGGCATGTGTAAAAACAATAAAAACATGCACCAACCCTTCATGCAGAGCAGTAATGTGCAGGCTGGCTTGTGCCAGGGCAGAGCACAGCCCTGGCTGCAGGACCCTTCTGGGAAGCATTCCTGTCAGGCAGTGACTGTTCAGGAGTTTGACTTTCTGACTACTTGTGCACACTGGTGAAGGTTTTTTGATATGCTCCAAAAGCTGGCTAGCTCTGAGGTACAGGACACCACTGCTTTGCCCGGCTGGCACAAGGCTGATTTGACATAGCTGCTTCTTGACAAAGCCGTATCAGCTTTTACTCTTTTTATCTTCTTGCAGGCTGCTTATTCCTTCAAGTGCTTTTCAGCAGCTGTACTTACACTGACTGGCACATAATTCCTCAGTTTCTCCCTCTTAATCTTTTTTAACAGTAGTCACTATATGCGTTTTTCCTACATCTCACAGCAAAGGCAGCAGCTGCATCCTGCAGTGAGTTTCTTCAGGCTCATCTGACTGGCCAACTCACCAACACTCTCTTCACGTTTTCCCTCTCTGGCATAAGCCAATGTTTCCCCAGCAGACTATCGATGCTGCGTGTGCCAGGTGGCTGCCCAGTGCTTGCCACCAGAGCTTGAAACTGGCCACACTGGCTCAGAGCAAGGGGCTGCTGGAGCCAGTGCCCTGGCCCAGCAGCGCCCAGTCCCGGGTGACCCAGTCTGCAGAGAGAGCAGCCCTGCTACCCAGATGCCACCAAAAACCACAACACATCTTCCTGCTGACACTCAGGGCTTTCTTCTCAGGGCTTGCTGACCTTTCAGGTGTGAAGTCTGTGAGCTCCAGCACAGGAACCGTGCAGGATTCCTCCCACCGCTGCGATGCCGTCTAACCCCATGCAACACTTTTTGGCTCTGTGAATGCAGATGAACCAAATGGGGCTGGGGCTGGGGCGTGGGCGAGGGCACTCAATTAGCTACTCGGTTAAATGGCTAGGCTGGCTCCTGGCAGGGTTTGGGCTGTGCCCCGTTCGCACTCTCTGCCCTCTGTGAGCAGCGGCGCATGGTACAGGCTGTCAGCCTTGCTCCGTGTGCTGGCCCGGTGCCTGACCCTGCGAGGATGCACCGCCGTGATGCGATGGCTGCACCACTTCGTCTGGCCTCGGGCCATGCCAGCCCAGGGGCTGTGAGGAACCACGGGGCTGTGGGGTGGGAAATTCCCCATGTGGCCACCGACACCCACTTCTGCCTCTTGAGCACGGCTCTGCTCTCGTCACAGGAGCCTCCTGTGGCAGCAGCTCTGGATGCCTATCAGAATTTAAAAGGAAAAATGGGTTTCAGCATATGAAACCATGCTCTTAAAACAGGGAAGCCTGTGTGGCTTAAGACCAGGATGGTGACTGAGGGGCCCTGAATTCAAACCTGCACCCTTCCACTGGCAGCGGGTGCCCTCAGAGGGGTTGCGTGCCTTTAGCAATGCCTTCCCAGGGCAGCTGGTCTCAGCACGAGAGCATCACGCAGCGAAATTGGGGCAACAATCCCGTCCCGCTGGCATTTCCCACGGAGACCACAATGGCTATGGTCTCAAAGCGGGTGTCTGCGCAGCATTGTCCTGTCTTTCACGTTTTCCCTCAGGCCTCTGCTCTCGCTGGGGGTGCGAAGAGGGGCTTTGGTGGGGTGACACGCACCTCCTATGCTGCAGTGGTCTGAGAGGAGGTGTGAAGAGAGCTTGGCAACACCACTGATAAATCTCTATCTATCTGAGCCTCTGGTAAACAGGAAGCTGCTAAACAGCTTTACTCTTTTTCTTGGTTTTTTAGGTTCTTTTGATCCGGTTTTCGTAGCTATTCTTTTTCGCTTACTTCATCTCAGGAAACACATTTTTCTGCCACCTCTTGCAGGAAATGTGCAAGATACAAAAAGTGTTGAAAACCTCACAGTTTGCTGTACCAGAGGCGGTGAGTCAAAGGGCTCATTTTCAACATCAAAGACCCACGAGGAAGCCTGATGTCCACACCAGCTGTGTCCACCATCCACGCCGATGCAAACAAGCGCAGCCGTGCTGAGCCCGTGCACCAGAGCTTGCTGAGGGAGAGGGAAGGCCACCTGTGCTCAGTGCCTTAGCAAGGACCTAGCAAGTCATCTGGACACGTCAGGAGCAAGCAGGACAGCCTGCATGACCGCTTAGCAGATACCCTAGGCTTGTCCTAGACTGTAGGCAGCAGTGCAGGTACAAAACCTGCAGGGATCAGTGCTCACAGTGTTTAAACTCACTCCTGATCTTGCGTGGTGTTGCTTGAGAAAACAAGCAAATAATCAAGCCCAAAGGCATGCTGCTTACAGGTGGACATGCCAGGGTTTGCTGGCAGTAACAGCAGCAGGACAGCGTGAAGCCAAGGGGAGTAGGGGGCCAGGCATTCAGGCACTCCTCCCACCACAGCCTGGGACTCTGGGGCTGCAAGCGTGGCTTCGGCTGCAGCACGGCTGGCCTTGCACTGACAGAAAGGAGTTTGCCTTATGGATCAACCATTCTCCACCTTAGCAGCGAGGAGGATCCCTTGGGCTAGCCAGGGTAAATCAGAGCCTGCATTCCCACCACCTACACCATCCTCCTCTCCTGTGGGCTGGGGATGGACATGCACAGCTGAATGAAGATAAAAGATAAAGCCCAAAATGTTCTGAAAAACACCAGATCCAGCAAGAAGTTGGGTTGAAGAGGAGGAGGAGTGTCTTTCCAGTATGTAGATGCATGGGTCAGGTTTTCTCATTACCAAACTGCAGTTTCACGTTTTTCTGGTGTACTGAAAGCTCAAGAGGGGCTCTTGTGGGTTTCAAATGAGTGGGACACAACAGATGAACTTTTGCCACTGCATAGGTAAAATCTATATTTGCTTTCACAATACTCAGAATTTCTTTTGCTGACTCCTTTTCTGATACGCTCCAATAACTCCAAAACCCATCAAGATTTCATACCTCCCCTCTTACAAGTTTTTAGGCAGAAGAATAAAAAGGCAAAAGTTTCATTTGAAATCACTATGTGTGAATGTGTCTTTCTGACCAGGACCAAACACAAGACTGACTTTTATGGACAAGATTAATAGTAATATGTGGGCACTTCTTGAACAGAGCAAAGGACATCTGAGAAATCCTGAAGTCAAGAGTTGAGCTACAATGCTTCAGGCAATCTTTGAAGGAAAAGAAAGCTCTTGAATTAGTCTCGAATAATATTGACTATCCAACAATGAAAAATAGTGGTTTGGGTGTTTGTGCTTCTTTTACCCAAAAGGCTGGTCCCCTTGCTCCATCTTTGTTCTATCAAGTATGTGCAAAGCCAGTGATTCCAAACTCGAAAAACCCATCTCGGTGTGAGCTTTGCTTAAGGAAAAGCCCAGGCATAAGGTGCGGGCGGTCAGCACTGGGAAACCTTCTCCCCTTCACTTTGCCAGCAACAATTGTCATAAACTGGGACAAAGAAGGCTTGCCTTTTTCATTATTTAGGACTTTTATCATTTATTGAAATGGGTCTGAAGATGGAACAGAACAACCCTCATTTATTCCTGTTATGTCTCATTTCAGTTTTGGAAGATCACAGAAAGATTAAAAACAGAAAGTGAAAACAGAAATTCTCCACTGTAAGGTAATAAAATAGATCCATGGTCCAAGGCAGCAAAGTGAAATCACATCAGAAAAAAAAATGCACAATGTTTTTGGGTTTTCTTTGTCTTTTGAAATGTGAATAGGTATTCTGATAAGACATCAAACAGCAGCTGACCACATATACCACAGGAGGTTAACATTTAATGTACTTCTCTGTCAGGCATGCTATTCAACAATACGAGTGTGCTCACAACATGATTTTGTTTATGCTGTCAGCAGCATTAAGCTTGGTATAAAACACCTTTTTACTCCCCCATTGCACAAGAGAAGGAAGTCACTGCATAGAGAAATTACACATTTGTCTCCAGGCTCTCTAGAAACGCGTGACAAAAAAGGGTCATCAAATCACTTGCTGTTTTAAAAATTCAGCCCTGGGAACCATCTACAAGCCTGACGTCCAGACACACTTTTAATACAAAGTTGGGTTTTAGTATATCTTAGGTCTAGGATCCTAAACTATGGTGTGAGGGTGCTGGTGGCCAACAAGATAATGCAAACAGCCTTCAGCTGTTACAGAACCATGTCAGAAGTAGCATTCACCATCCTCCATCAAAATGGTGATCCCAAGGGTGATGGTCCTCTGAGAAATTCTTCAGGAAATACATTCATGTAGGCTTTTGGGTATGCACGCAACCAATAAAAAACTAACTGGGGAACCTGGAAAAGACTCAGAGAAGTTGGTCTAGCAAAACATATCCGTAACTACAGTTATCACAACTCCTGTTTCAGCACAGCCGTGCTGTCCCGAAGCTTGCATTACAAGGGGCACAGCAGAGAGTTCTGCCTGCTCTGGCTGAGAATCAATCTTACACAAAAAGAAAAGGCATCCAGTCTTCCAGTAAACAAAAAGTTTTCAGCAGCGTCAGCGAAGTGGCCGGCTCACTGTGCGGTGGCAGGGAGGCTCGGTGCAGGGCTGCTCCGTGGCCACAGCGTGGGGCACGGTGTGCCGAAAGGAGGGGGCTTACCTGCCATGAGAGCGGCGGGGAGGGAATTGCCGTGCGCACAAGAGAGAAAATCATGCTCTCTAAAACGCAGCCAGCTCTGCCAGCAGGCAGCAGTACCAGGGTTATACAGAGGTCTTGCATTTCATCTGAAGCGTTTTTGGAGAACTAGCCGGGTGAGAAAAGATCAGCCTTTTGGCCGTCACCAACACTGTGAACAGACAGTGCCTGATCTGAAAACATTCTCTATGCTGTTCCCTCCCTAACACGCCTGTGTTTCAAATCCTCTCTCGTCCCCGGCGCAGGCACTAGGGATGGGATTACCAAAGGTGAGAAGCACCGCAGAGCTGACAGACGCACCAGGTCGCTGTCACCCAGAGCCGTGGGTGCAAAAATATGGGGATCAGCTGGGGGGGAAGGAGCAACCAACTTTCGACACAGCCACTTCCAAGACCATGCAAACGCAGCTATGGGAGGAGGAGACATGCAGCAGCAATTAGGCTTCACAGAGGCCAAAAAACAACAGGCAAGCACAAGAAGGAAAATGATGGACTGTCCTAAAGAGAAGATGCCGCCACCGGTCAGTCCTCATGTAGTAAAGTGCCAGGGTTTGGGCCAGTTTTCCTCAACGCTGCGCAGGTAAAACAAATTCCCACACCTGTAAGCACTACCTACCTCCCAGCTCAGCTCTGCTTCAGCCTCCTCCTCCTCCTCAGCCGGCGGCGTGGTCTTTGGCAGGAGCCGTGCAGGAGTACAGGAGGAGCAGCTTTCAGTGCTGCGATGTGGGGCAGCAGCTGCTGGCTCCTGGGGCTGCAGGGACCACAGATGTCAGGAGATGGAGGCTGGCATGGGGACAGCACCAGTTGCCTTTGGGCATCGAGGCTCCCCCCCTTGCTGAATACTCAGATATACTTATAGTCCGGTTTTCTGGCAAGAGCACCTCTGCACGTTTCAATATATGAGGGCTGTTGTCTCACTGACTGTTGCAGCTGTCAGCCAGCTTCTCTGCTTCTAACCATGAGTTAGGGTCCTAGATTGCCCACAGATTTCACATTAAAATGGCTAAAATGCTTTATGTTGGAGCAATGCTGGAGCAGGAAGCACAATGTGGGTTCCCCAGCCAGACAACTGCCTGTTAGGTGCTTCTTCCCCTTGCACGCCCACTTGCCCTGTGCCCCATCTACACCCCTGGGGAGCCCTTTCATCTCCAATGGAGGTGTCCCTCACCAGACTCTGCCCCAATGGCCAAAGCACCCCCACCCAGCCATGAGAGATGCACATCTAAGTCTTGAGCTGATCTGGCCTCAGGCTTTGATTGTCCTCTCCCTGGAAGCCAGCACCAACACCCTTGCTCCCCCCCCCACCAGCTTGCCAAAATGCCTGGAGGCAAGGACCACCACGGGATGGCAGGGACCACGGTGGGATGGCATGGACCACCACAGGACATCAGTGGCAGCCACAAGTGGAGTATGGCAAGGGCCGTCTAGGGACTCCAAGAATAGGAGCAGGAGGAGAGATACAGACAGCATGTGCTGATGGCATCCATCCTGGGGTTCAGGATGCAGCCCAGAGGTGCCTCTGCTGCCCATGGACCTCCAGCAAGGGACGTCTCCACAGCACGGGATGACAGTCCATTGAACACAGCCACTCCCTTGCCATTGTATTACCACTGGGAAGAGGGGGCTTCACACTCATACAGCTGATCTGCTGCCTGCATTTACATGGCTTCAGCAGAGGATTCAACCAGATCTTAGCTCCTCTTTTCTGTCATCGACTGTAGCATGTCAACCACAAATTGCAAACAACAGGCAAAGAGCTGAGACGAGCGATGAACTTGGGTAAAGAAAGTCAAGCAGCAGGAGCACAAGCTCAGGGCATGATGAGGAGAGATCCATGGAGGTCATGGCCAGCCAGGACAGGGTGGGATGGGCAGCATGGCACTGAGAGGGAAACAGAAAGCAGGTGATGGGGGCAAACATCTTGCACAGTCTTGCAAGCCTTGGCCACGCTTGAGCTGATCTTTCTTTTTTTTGCCATGATGTGCTCCAGCACCTCTTCCTCATCTGCTGCACTGTGCTGACCCAAGGAACCAAGCTCTGCTGCCAACGTCACCAGCTGGGTATGGAGCTGGTCTTCTGCAGCTAGCTAATGCTTAACTTTACCTGCTGTAAACTGAGAGCAGGATCTGGCCCCAGAGCATCCGGTTCCCCTTTGTGCAAAGCCTATTTGACTACATGCCCACTTTTGGCATCGCAGCTGCATAGCTGTCTGGCTCTGCAGAGCTCGTGACAGGACTCCTGCACACCTTCTGCTCTGCTACCAGCTCTTGTCAGCTCCTCCTCGCATGCCCTGGAATTGCTACTCAGTGTCCTTCCTGAAAAGAAGAGAAATCTTCCAAAATATGCATGCTTTCTCCCATTGCCCTGTAGCTCTCCAAAGCTATGTAGAAAAAGTACTCCGAAGATCAGATCTGCCCATGAGTGGTGCCCAGCAAAGGACAAGGGGCCTCAGCTAGGCTGTGGCAACCAAGAGTGTAATCAACCCTGGGAGCAAGACAAACTTCTCCCGTATGCCTTGGCCTGGGGTCTTTGTCTCCCAGCCTTGCACCTCACTCTCAGCTGCTCATTCTGCAGTGATATTTTTGTGGCACCATTAAGACATGCTGGTTTCTCCGAGAAAACATTAAAATCATAAGATGAATTACGGATGTCTTTGCAGGAGCTTTGCTTTCTGGGGACAGTTTCAGATCACGCCCTTATCCAGGATCCAGACACAGCCCCAAAGAACAGCAGGACATGGGGGGGCTCCAGCTCTGATCCCATTTCCACTGGTCCAAATGAATTGAGGAGGAAGAGATGGGACAGCCTGGGGCTACTACAGCAGGGCTGTGCTGTAGCATTGAGCTTGTTTTGGAGAGTCTTCCAGAGAGCCAACAAGACTGGTTTTCTGAGGTAGTGTAAATTAGCTGGATTTGGAGCCAGCATCTGGCCTGATCTCTTGACTCCAAAAACCACCTTATTTAAATACCCTGAACATTCACCGTCACACATTAGACCCCGATTGTCGTCATGGGGCTGTTCGTGTTGCAGCACACAGTGCAACAAGGAGTAGATGTTACAAAACAGCTCGTGGGAAGAAGAAGGCCTGAGCTAAGCTTGGAAGGGAAGCAGTGGGAAGAGGAAGATGCATTAAGGTCCAGATTGTCCCCACCCGGATTTTCCCTGCCTGGTTTTATTTTTGTAACAGTAAAATTAAGAATATGTATTTTTGATCATCATGATGGCTCCAGTTCCAAAGCAGCACCCCAGTTCCCTCGTGTGTACACCTCTTCCCTTTATGATTTTCTCCCTGCAGCTCAGCAGCACACAGACACACAGGGTCAAAATGTGGCCACACGGGTGCAGCTCCACTGGCCACAGCAGAACTGCTGCACAAAGCACCCAGTGAAACGCTCCAGTGATCTTTCTTTCTTTCTGGCCTCACTTCATCTTCCCATCCCTGCTGCAGATCATTTACACCAACTCAGTTTGATGCGAGCAGAGGGCTCTTGGGGCAACTATATTCCCGAGACAAAGCTGCAGAGTGGGAACAGAGGGGAATTTGGGAGCCAGCATGCGGCTGTGCTGCAAGAGGAACTGGTAGCCTCATTGATTTGATCCTTGTCTTTAACCCACACACAGAACTGATTACAAGGGGTTTTAAATGGCAGGTGATTCATACCTGAGGTTTCAACTCTGAGGTTCTCATTGGGAAACAGTGATTTTCTGAGCACAGCTCTTCTTTTCCAGTCCTCAGCTCCTGCCAGCAGAGATTAAGGTGTCCTTTGTGTCTTGTGTCCCCCAACCCTGCAGTTTTGGACTGGCATGAGACCCTCCATAATGTCACATTGCTCAATGATGCAGGAGCACCTTCTGCAGTCCTGCTCTGAGAGGTCTGGGCAAACTCCCAGACACTGCCCAGAGCCTCAGTGGGACCAACCAGGCTTCCACGACCCCCTCGCCCTGCAGAATACATAGCGAGCCGCCGTAAAGGAGAGGAACTGGTCAGACATGTGAGCTCTGGGTGCAGCTGGCCCTGTCCTCGATCACCAGCGCAGCATGCACAGCCTCACACATCCCTGGAAGGGCAAGAGAAGAGACCCCACTGTGGGCACTGTTCGTATTTCAGCCAAGCTTACCCCCCCTCCACTGTGGGACAGCCTGCCCCATCACCTGGGCAGTCACCAAAGGCCAGAGGCAAGAAACCTCCGCTGCCAAAAACTCAGGAAGAGAGTTGAAAATAGTGCTCCTGACTCTGATTACATCCTTGCTTTATTTAACTGCCCAGGCAGAAAAGGAGAGCAAAAAGGGACAGGTGAGATATGGTTTTGACAACAACCCATTGCTACAACTATAGCCACACTTTGTCAGGTCCTCGAGGTGTCCCCTAAACAGGGCAGGAGTCCACTCCACCATCTTCGTCGCCTGGCAAAAATGGATGGGTGGGACAAATGGGGAAACAGTAATATTTCAGCTATATCTGATGCTTGGTTTCGTGATGACTTCAGTAAAGGCGCAGGAAGCAAACAAAAATGTACCAGTCCCCACTCCAGGAACATGCGGTGATGCTTTGACTCAGTTTCTAGAAAAGATGAGTAGGGCATTTTGTCTTCAAGCCAGCTTAAAAGCAGGTTTTAAATAAATAAACTTGTGTACAAATGGTTACATCAAATCCAATCTAAATGTGGCTTATATTAGTTTAGCTTGCGTTGATGGGAGGAAGGCATGAAGCTGATACAGAAATACAGAAACAGATGTAACCAGACTTAAACTGAGATTTCACTTGCATGGTTTTGTGGTGCATTAACTAAATCAGCTCGTAACCACCCGTTTTGTGTATGATGAGATAAAGCTTCGTAACTTTTATTCACAGCAGCTCAAATTCCTTCTTCCGATCCCTGTGCTAAAGCAAAAAACTGGGGTGCTCAGTGATGGCTGGCAAAGCTAGACACTAATTTTAAACCCACTTTCCTCACCAGTTTAAGCTGTGCCTCCTGACCTTTGCACAGCCATATTAGAGGCGTGAGCATGCATCTCATCCCACCAGGGGAGTAAAAGCTGCTTGAGGATTGGCCATGACCAGCCTGGCACACTCACTGTCCCACCCGTTCTCCTCTGACCGGGCTTGAAAGCCCCCAAGAGCCTGATGGACTGAAACCCTACCAGAGATTTTGAGTGAGAGCTGCAGAGGCTTCTTGTGGTGGTGTTTTCTTCAAGGTGTGGCTTTATTTTTGGCTGGCCCTCTGTAGCAGGAGAAGTAAATCTGCTGCCCTTTTAGGAGTTTTTCAGGCTGGCTTGCTCTCTGTCTCAGCTATGCCAGGATTGAGAAGTCCAGTTTTACTAGGAGAGGTCCTTGCTTCCCCAGGTTCAAAGCTTTCTCAGCCCCGGAGTGAAAATATACTCAGAACTTTAACAAGCGTGTTTTCTCCAAAGTGTTCCTTTTCCATTTGAGGTAGAAAGATATTAACAAAATCAACCTACATGCAGGAAAACCACTTCCCATCTCAATTAGTCATACTTGATTTGCCAGGTATCAGAAAATCTCCGCGCTCAGCTGCAGAGCACTTCAGGAAAACCAGAAGAGTCAAACCTGCCGTGTGCTGTGGACGTAGGCAGAAGTTTCCCCTTCCTTTTTGCCTGTATTTAAATTTCTGAACTTTCTTTACATATCACAAGGATGTCTGTACAAGCCAGTATGCAAACTTTGTCAATTTTTCCTCTGCCATCATTAAAAACAAACAGACATTGCTCTTTCAGCCTAAAAAAGCAGAATTGTACCCTGTTGCTCAGATACGTACAGGGACGGTCTTCTATAAACTGAGATGAAGAATTGAAACAAAAGTACAGAAATTTCAAATAGTGCTTTTTCTGCATTACGAATTGAGATCTGAGACTTGGTTTTGTAACCAGAGGATCACAGAAAAGACAACTCAGCAATTCATCTAAGCTCTCCTCCACTTGAATACAACAAGGCTGAATACAACAAGGCTATTTACTTGTTATCTTAGAAGTATGGCTGCAGCCAAGGGACTGTCCTTACGTGGTAAATAAAGCCTTAAAGATTGCAGCTCTGATTAAATCCTTTCATTCCTTTTTGCTGGTTTATGCATACTTCCATCTTCTGCCTCACATGGATATTCAAGAACAACCGTCATTAGTATTAATGAGCAACGTGGATACACCTGGGTGGAAGCCAAGATAGGGCAAAGTATCAGGGTGTATCCGAGAAAGGCAACATTGAAACCTAAGTAACATGTTATCATGTTATCATAGTAGGTGGGTTTTATCAGATAAAGTGTGAAACTGGCTGTCAGTGGGGGAGCTGTGACGAAAAAACATGGTATCTTCTTATCTAAAATTCAAGCAAAACCATAATGGTTCATCAGACCTGGCAGATAGTGCCTCTCATTTCAGACTCCTTCTCCTTGGAAACACTGCGAGTGCGTTGCTTTGGGAGGAGCTGCAGGTGGACCACCCAGTGTTCCTCCCTCCAACCCCGAGTTCCTCCCTCTCTCCCAGGGGCACGCTGGGGACTGGGGCAGTGAGGCACGAGGGTGCATGGCCTGGATGATGGAGCAAGAGCACCTTGCATCGCCCACGGGGCCAGGGTGGTCTTTGCCTGCTCACTGGAGGGGGCTCCACACTGGGGGGTGCCAGGGTCCGGCCGGGGGCAGGCGGAGGGGACCAGGCAGCGCCCAGCCCTGGTCAGCAGCATCTGCCACTGCCCAGCCGCAGCCCTGCCCCACGCATGGCCGAGTCATGTCTGGCAGCCTTTGGGAAGTCACAAGGGGGGAGTGTTTAGCAAACAGCTTCAAATGGAAAATAAAAAGAAAAAAAAGAAGTTGACACAAGGTTTTATCTTCTAAAAGCAAGGGTTGCCTTTCTCCATGTTCTACCCTTGTGGTTTTGCTTTAAAACGATGTTTGTACTTCGAAAAATGAAAAAACCACCAGGTAATTAGAGTGCCCTTCTGCCTTCCCCCAGGAAACATTTTGGTCTCAAACAGATGGGTGTTTTTCTTACTTTTTCACTAAGGACAAACCCCAAATGTTTTCATTTCAAGTGTACCTGAAAACGCCCTGCTTCTGCCAAGTTTTTAGTCTAGCTTCATAAAATGAACCATCAGTTACCCACACAGATGCAGCCAGTGCTTTGAGCCTCTCATGCGCTTTCCAGGAGAGACTTGGCTGCCTGGAGAAGACCGCGGGTCCCAGCAACATCCCAGCCAGCTGATGCAATGGGAAGGCAGCCGGTCCCAGGCTGGTGGGATGGAGCTTCAGACTGGATGGGAGATGGAGTCCTGCAGGGGCCTATCGAGAGCGACTGAGAGCAGCAGGGCAACGGAGAGAGAGACAAAAGAAAGATCTTGTCCCACCAGCACTGATGAACAACACACCACCAGCACCCCAGCACCCAGCAAGCAGCACCAGGGCCCTGGACTTGCCTACGGCCACATGCAAGACCTGATGATATCTGACTTCCCAGCAGCTCCGCCTATCTGCAGCTGGCATGGATGTGGATGTATCTGCCTGCTGAAGAGCAGATGCTCAGATAAGCCTCCCTTTTGAAGGGAGCTATGGCTGTCCAGATCCCTTGCAAAGAATTTCTTGGGGTGCTCAGGGGAAGGCAACTGTTAGCCCTGTTCAAGCGTGCCACCTATTGCTAATCCTCACCACTGCACCCAGCCTGCACCCTTCTCCCCTCTGCAGAGCCACTGCAGGCAAGATGTGCCACCAGCTCTTGTCAAATCAGCTGTTCTGGTCTTACTGCAAAAAACAGACAAGTCTGTGGGTTCACCAGCCTTTTTATGTTCTCCATCTCTATTTATAGATCTAAACCAAAATCAATAAAATACATAAATAGGCAGAAAAACTTCCTTAAACAGAGGCGTGCCTCAGATCCTTAAGCTGGACAGAGAAGGGCAATGCTGCTGCTGAAGGGCACTGTCAGGTTGGTGCTGATCAGGACGGCTACCAAAGCAGGCATCCCGAAAACCTTTATGGATCTTAGGGTGTCTCCTACAATATGCATGTAGTCTGAGGAACAGCATTATATCCGAAGTCCAGGGAAGCACAGTGCCAGTGGCTCTTACACTGTATTTTTACAGATTGATCAATATTCCTAAATCTATGGGCATTGCTTTTATCATTTTTATACTTTTTTTTTTGCACTTTATTCATTTCCACAGAATTACTTTTGGCTTGTAACTGAATTAAGTGATGCGGCTCCCTAATTTTTTTCCCAGCAGAAAGACAGCAGAATATGAATGAGAATATGACAAAAAAGGACAATTTGCCAGCTGCTAGGAATCAGAATGGATCTATTAAAATCAGAAAAAATGCTACAAATATAGTTCATCTGAGAAGTCCCTGGTGATTACCTCTTAGCGGAGGAGCTGCCCCAAGATTCCTCCAAAAGCTGCAGTTAGCTACTGTCGTGATCCAACCCTACTAATTTACTCCCTGTAGTCAAGGCTCAGTTTTGCGTCCTGGCCAACGTCTTCCACAGGCTGAGAAAAAGCTTTAGCAGCAAGACTTTACCTGCTATAGTTAGTATCTTTGTCTAGAACTAAAGACAGCAGCAGGAAAAGAGACAACATGATGGATGGAGAACTGAGCTGCTTGATGTCTCGGTCATAGAAGAGAGCTTGAAAATGAAGGACTCACTGAGGTTTATTTACAAGGAGACAAGGTCTCCAAGCATCTTGGTTTTTCATTCTACATCAGCTGGTCTTTGAAACCTCCTTCTGCAAACCTCATTTTGCTCACATTAACCACCTAGTGCTACTGCCAGTTCTACACACCACAGGCAGCAGAGATTGCGGTACGGTTTGACAGAAGTCGGGCTTTTCAGTGCTGAGGGAAATTCCAAAGTAAGGGAGAATCGCGCTTTGTTTCAGAAAAAGAAGCAGTAGTTTGTGACAAAAAGGAAGAAAACGTAGAAATTGCTCTGAAATAATATTGCTTTCAATTCTAGCTGAGCTGGAAGTCCATACTTAGAGTGGTGGTGTGCGCTTCCAGCGAGCCCCAAATCTCTGGCATCTGGAGCTGAACAGGGGGCTTGGCAGTGCAGGGTCCTGACCCCCGTTCGGGCGGAGTTAGCACAAGAACTGAAACAAAGCTCAGGAGCAACTCATAAAATTTGCTTGCTTCGTTTCAAACAGCCGTGACAGTGTGGTGGTTTGGCTACATCTTCCGAGAAAGAGAGGCCACCAAAGAGCCGCAGGCCCAAGTGCTTTGCATTGCACATGTCCTTCATGCATGGCTGCCTCATGCCCAGCGAAGGAGCAGCCACTGCAGGCACATCGTGTGGTTTTGAAAATGCATGCTCGGTCCCATGGGCAACACGCAGCCTCGCAAGTGCCTGCTGGAAGCTGGGGGTGAAGGTTAGGTCTTCACAATTCAGTTAGCTGAGCTTCTAGAGAAGAAGGGCAGACCACTACCCCTGGTCACTTGGGGCGGTGGCTAAGCTATGCAGCAAAATCCAAGAGGTTCGTCTTTGACTCTTAGAGTCTTTGCAGGGGAAGCTGGGACACTGTGGGGCTGCTCCTTTGCCTGGGGAGGCGGTAGGTGGGATGATGCCCCAGCTTTAGGAATGGAAATGTATTTATCAATCCTGTGTCCTGCATGGATCCTTCATGTCATCCATGGATAATTACCCTGAATTCACCTCCCCATTATCCACAAAGGCATTTAAAATCTGTTTTAAGTATGGAGCAATTTGAAAATGGAAACTGTACAAGGAGACTGCTTTCTAGATTATTTGACCTTTACACAAGCTTGGAGACTCATGCTAACAGCTCCTAATTGCATTAAAGCCTTCAGCTTCTTGCCTTCTGGTTTTCTGCCCTTTAATTTGAGGGAAGGAGCTGGCCAGACTTCCCAGCTCACAAACTTGAGTTTCCTTGAGAAACACAACAGTGGTTCTTTAACATGGTTTGAGCAGAATATCACTAAAGAAGAAGAATATGCCTCTGCCATGTGAGTTGAACAGGATGGATGGCTTGAGCAACTGGAGCTACCTTGGAGCTGACGTCGTGCAACCAAGGAGCCAGGGAGCAGTTCTGGGGAAGAGTGTGCCAACCCTGTTGCATAAAGTATTGTCTGCCCTCGCTGTACTTACCGCAAAATCTCACCAAAGGACAGATGGCCGGAGATGTTGTGAAATGTCTCAGGAACTGGAATATTAAGATTTTGTCTCGGTTCACCCATGCTCCATACACAGAGCCCCTGATGTTACCTCCTGCTGTGGAATGTGGCCTACAGCTGACTTTTCCCTAAAGAACAGCTTATCTGGGTGGACTTGCTGCTGCTGGCCACCTGCTTGCTCATACTTTGGCACTGAAATATGTGCATGCAAACTGCATGGCATGGCAGATGGAAACATGCCGATGTCTTCTGATAAGTGTCGTGGCTGCACCAGGGTAGAACACTTTGAGCTGCATCTTATAACAACAGTGAATCTTCAATACAGGGAAACAGGCAAAATGCTGGAGAAAAAGATCCAGGAGTGAAAGCAAGTCAGGTCTAGCAGGATCCGGCTGGGCTCAGACTGAGTGTTTCAGCCAGCTGTATTTCAGCCCAAAACTTTGAAAGGAACAGCTGTGCTCACAGGGGCAGGCAAGGGAAGGGATTTCTCCTCTGAAAAGCCTATTGAGAGGGAAGCATGCGCTGAGTTTGTCTGTCAGGAGGTGGGTCTCACCCGGCAGCATGGACAAAGCGCAGTCCGGTGCCACCTGAACTGCAGTCACCACAGGATCAGCTCGAGAAGCCATCGCTTCCACAGTCATTCTTAAGAACTGGGGAAAAATATTTGAGGAGTCGGGTTCCCCTCTTCAGACGAAGCTTTTGCAGACACACCTCGCCTGGGCTGTGCCTCTGGCCTGCGAGCAGATGGTGCCACATCAGGAGGAAGTGCTGGGGTTTGGGGAAGCAGCAGCTAAAACAGCACAAGTGTGTTTTTGGTTGCGGTTGATTTTTTCTGGTGCAAGTTATTAATTGCCTCATTGTTAACACAAACAATGCTCACAATGTAACTATGGGCGGGGGGGGGTGTCATCAAATGTGATTTATTTTGCTTTAGCTCATCAGTGTATCCAACAGAGAGTTTGGGAAAAAATGGCTGTGCTCTGGAAATGCCCTTGCACAAGGAAATTCCTCCAGCTCTGTCTTTCTTCTGTAGAAAACTTTATTTTGGCTGGAAAAAGCTTTGCTTTCTCAAGTTTTGTTTTTCCAGGCTCTGATTGAGCCTTGGGCTCTTCCCCACCACCATTTGCAATGCCCTCAGATTATCAACCCCAGGAAGCCTCAGGCCACTCCTCTCCCATTCTCCCTTGCAATCAGATTCTTTTAAAAGATGTTATGCACATGGTCACCCTCCATGTCTCTCTTTTCTCTGACTCCAAGTTTAACCCAGAGAACAGGCCCGGCCTTTGGTTCTCTCCAGAAACAGACAGCCACCGAGAGCAATGAGAATTTTCTGCTGTATGCAATCTTCCGCAAGACTCAAAGGAAATGAGCGGTCAACAGTGGGCAGAGTGGTTTCTCCTTTTTTTACTTTTATTGTTTCATCTGGTTTTCTGGCATCACCTTCTTCACTGGCTGCAATGCAGAGTGGTGATTTTGGAGGCCCAGTAAAACTCAGTAAGGGGCAGCAGAATAGAGGGCAGCGGGGCGGCAGCGAGGCGTGCTCAGACACCCTGTACCTCCACGGCAGCGCTGGTGTTTCAGGTCTGCAGCCTCAAGTGGTCTGCACCAAAGGCTGCCTCATTCAAACTGCTGTCAGACTGCAGAGCAGCTGCTGCCCTGAGAAAAAGCAGGGACAACACCACAGCCAACAACGCTAACGTGGCGATAAGCAAATGCCATACTGTGATTCTCCTGACTGTGAGCCACCTTCTCCGCTGCTCATACGTTTGGTCTCAGTCTTCACAAGGGTTGCAGTGTGTCCATTCAAGAGAGCGGCTAGCAACTTGGGCTGGCAGAAGAGGGACCGTCGTACAGCAAGGGGAGAGGGGGATGCAGCGATGCTTCACTCATTGATCTGGCTGCAGCCCTTCATTCTCCAGTCTTTCTTCTCCTTCTGCAAGAAAAGTCCCCCCATCGCTCCCTTGGGCAGGTGCCACACTGGGGGAGCACACAGTAAGGGTTGCCAGCCTGGCCAGGGCTGTCCATCGGCACACCACAGCCACCCACCCATGACTGGGTGTCCAGGAGCCACCCAGGGTTGGGGTAGGTGGTAGCCAAGGCCAGTGGGTACCAGCGGGATGGATAAAGAAAACTTGCATGCTGTGCTGTGTTATGAAGCATAAGGGATGTGATGAAGGGAAAGCAAAACAAAACTGGTTAGAAAGTGCTGAGGAGACAGCAGTGACATACACACTTAGTTTGTTCGCTTCCTTACACTATGCCCAGCTTTTCATTTGTGCAAATGTGGCACAGTGGGCATGTTTTTCTCTCTTTCTCTCCTTTCTCCCTTTGGCTAAAGCCTTGCAAGTCTCCTGGACTTCAACATTGGATTGACTTCACCAGTGAAAACAGCCTGACATGAGTGAGCCCGTTTCACAGTCATTAAAAACAGAGACCAGCTGCACTGCCAGGGGCGAGGACGGCCTCTGTAACAAAGCTGGGCTCCATGCAGCGACGTTACTCAGCCCTCTCTCCAGAAAGCGCACCTCGTTCTGCCTGCACCCACCACTGCTGAGGCTGCCCCTCTTCTTACCTCCCCAAGACACCTCTCTGGGCTGCAGGAGAGTGTGTTGCTCTGAGCCCAGCCACGGGATAGGGCAGGACCTCCTCGTATCTGCTGGTCACACCAGTGGCTGCCAGTGCAGTTCCCCTCTGTTTCAGCATCATTCCTGCAGCAACAGGTCCAGCAGCAACACTGGAAATCCCACCCAATACGGTACACAAATTCTTTAGACATGTGGCTTATAATCCTCTTGAAAAAAAAATTACAGATGGGGTGTGTTTATCTTAAATACACCAGTAGCAATGGAATTCTACAAAAAAATGCAACCCTGTTCTTCAAGTTGCCCCTGAGCCATAAAAATGAGTTCATGAACTTTATATGGAGGCACGAGTATTGCGAAGCTTTAGAGGGAAGACATGCAATTATTTGTCCCAAAAGTGCCCCAGTTGTCATCTTTATTTTGTGACTATAAGAATTTGTGAGAGAATAGAGGCAGCTTCTTTACACACATTTTACTTAACAGACTACTTACACAGCTTTAAGGCTGCTAATTAAATATAGGGTGTAGAGTCTGGTGAGTGCTCTTAAGGACAGCCCCATCTTGCAGTATATCGTTGGAAGGATACATACACATCTACACACAGAGAGACAAGGCGTGTGTGCATGTGTGAATGGCAACATTCTGTTGGCAGCAGAAACCTGCAGATAAGTTTTGCTTTTGTAATAAAAATAAGAAGTAGATTTGCTTGGTTTCAGCTGCCAACAAACCCAGCTACTAAGAACCAAAGTGACGCTCTTTTCACGGCCGAATAACAGAGCATTTATGTTCTCTGTGGAGCAGATGGGAAAGTGATACATCATGTCATCACTGTCTGGCCTGTGAGAAACGCACGAGTGTTTGGTGCCTGGCAGGAGTGTTGCTATGAAGACAAATCAGAATTTCATGTCAGACACAGAGACTGATGCAATTTCTTTGTTTGCAAAAAATACACTTACAAGTCTCGTTTGTCTACACTGTAGAAACAAACTGACAATTTGCCTGCTCAGTAAACCCCAGAAAGCTCCAGTTTGCTGTTTCCTCCCGGCCAGTTATTACCAGAAGGATGATTTCTTCTCACCCCCAGAGCACTCACTTGCTTATCCTGAAGTTGGATGAACTACCAGGCAACCCATGGCCAAATTCTGCCTGGCTGCAAGCAGGGAGCGATGCCCTCCTTTGTACCATCCAGCCAAAGGCTCCTTTGCCTCGCCCTTGGGGAGCGTGGGGAACACCCAGAGCTGCAACCACGCTGGCTCGAAGCCTGTTGCAGGCAACCACAGGCTGGATGCCATCCACCTCTGCTTCCATGCAAGCCTCCTTGGCCAAGGTTGCTCCTGCCTGTGCACTTTACTGGATGGCTGCTGCTCAGCCACCAGCACCGCATCCTTCCTGGCAAGCCTCAGCGCCAATAAAACCTACTGATCAAATAGACATGGGGCCATGGTTTCATCATCATGCACCATGGTCCTGCAGACCACATGCCTTCACCTCAGTGCCCCAGCAGGGTGGCAAGAGAGGGGCTGCTGCAGTGCCCCAGGAGAAACCTGCTAAATGCCAGCACGGCCTGGTGATAGCAGGTAACCTGTGGTGAAATTTTGGTCCCCTGCTGTCCCTTTAGTCCAGAGGTATGGTTTGGGATGAAAGCAAAGGTAGCAGCCAGTTCGAAAGCAGAGTGTAAATGCCAGATTTTTTTTCCCCAAAAAATCCTCTGGAACAGAGGAAGCTATGGCAAAACTGTGACAAAGGGCCCAGAGGGTGTGTTTGCAGCTCTTGGGAAAGGAGAAGCTGGAGAAAGAGAGAAGAGAACATGACAACCTCTTCCTCATTGTAAAAACAGACTTGGCTGCTGATTTTACCCCTATGGCAACTTTGGATGAGGAGAAGGGCTGCTGCTTCAGCAGTGCTGTGGCAGCACTTCTAAAAAATATAATTCTTTGCATGGCAAGTCCCACAAGCATTAATTCTGTGTGTCTCCACAGATACCATAAGCTGATCCTGCCTTGGTTGTAGTGGTACTTAGTATGTAAACTGGAACTCATACATGTGTTTCAGGAGCGGGGTCCAGACTCTTAACCTGAGATGTTTCTTCCTCCCCTAGTCCAGGGTTATCACAGGGGTGATGGCCAGAGCTGAGAGGCAGAGCTCTGGGGGAACAGAGGACCACCAAGGAGCTGGGCTGACCATGTGTGTTGTACCTGCCTCGTGAAACCTGTGGGGTACGGGTGGAAGCACCCACCTCAGAAACTGACCTCAACTCCAGAGCAGGTTTTGCTTTAAAAATTGAGTAAGAGTTTTCTTGAGGAGCTGGGCTTCTTGGGGCTCTGCAAAACTGAATTGGGCAAGGAAGTCCTACTGACTTTTCGCTTTACCCATGTCCCAAAAGAATTTGTTACCATGTGCAAAAGTCCTCTAAGGCAGCCAAAAAATTGTTTCACCCACCAGCACAGACCACGCTGTCCAGAGTACATCTGCGCTTTGGGCCAAGTCTACATCCCGATCATGACTTCCAGGACTTTGCTGTCCATCTCCAATGTGTGACTCCAAAGGTGTGCTCCAAGACTGATACCAGTCATAGTTAAGGTAGGAGAAACATTATTTAACATGTTGTAACTTCCTTCAGATAAAAAAGGCTGCTCCATAAACCTGTTAGAAAAACTAAAACACTTTCCTGCCAAAAAAAGTCACATTTAGGATTTTTCTTCCTATCCCAAATTGGAACAAGAGATCGGTTAGGAAGCAGCTACCAGACAAAGCCTGGTTTAGGGGAACACATTTATTTTCTGACTTGATCTTTGGTGCCTGGGTAGCTAAAGGGCAAACCTCCCTGCAAAGCCAGCTAGCTATTCCCCCCCCTCCCCGCCCTCCTCAAAAACCTGGAGAACAAGCTGTGAAGCCCAGCAGCTCTAGCAGGAGTTTGAATAGAGTCAAAAATGCTTTCAGCTCCCATGAGTGCCTGCCTTACGGTAGGGGGCTTCTCTCTACTATATTCCCCTGGTCCATTCCAATTAAGATGAGTTTAACCTCAGTTTGTCTGTGTAAAAACCAGGAATCTTCTTAAAGGGAGTTGTCTCAGCTGCCTCTGGCTGGGGAGGAGGCTGGTGGGACACTCAATGAGGAGCGATGCAGCTCCTGCCAGTGCCTCTTTCAAATGCTCAGTTTAAAAAAGAAATAAACTGATGAACAATATGTATCTCCAGCTGACAGAGGAAGTCTAGTTGAATTTTCAAAGAAAAACAAAGTTGAATTATAAGCAGCTAATAATAGCACTTCCACATTTCTGTATTAAAATCCTTTTTACCATGATGCTCCAAGGCAAAGAACAGCACTGACAGAAAATGATGGCTTCTGGAAAATCCGTTGTTTCTGGCCCAGAGCCAAATGAATGTTGAACGCCTTGCTGAGTGCTCTTCACAAGGGCAGAAATTACTTTAAACTGCAGGATGTGTTTTTCCTCTGTTCCTATTTGTCCTGACAAGAGAAGTTAAAGTAATTTCCATCTTTCAGCCAACTTCTGCTCTCACTTGTAGCAGTATACAGGTACTGAAAACAGTTGCATGATTTGTATTTCACGTGTGATGCTAACATGTTCTTAGCCTGTTGATTCAGTCAGAACAACTTTTTACCTCCTTTGCGTATGTCTTCACTGGAAATCCATGCACAGCATTTCTTATTTCTACAGTAGAAAGGGGGGAGATAAAATACAATAGAGCAAAGGTGAGGAGCAGCCTGGCTCTGCTGGCTGGGTAGCTCCTGGCAGGTGGGCAATCCTGCCCAGGGGCTTGCTGGCAACGGGCTGCCAGCATGGGAGGAGAGCATAAGCAGTGAAGACAGTGGTCAGCACTGTCATCTCATCCATGGAGAACCTTTACTCTTTGCAAAGAGGCTCCTCTGCTCCCTTAGGACAGCTGCTGCGGAGGAGTGATACCTCCGACCTGAGCTGAAACAGGGCACGATGGTGGTCATGACTTCAATCTAACCCATGTATTGCTGAAGTGCCATCTGTACCGTCAAGTAAAACCAGAGAGGACGACTGCCTCGGCAGGGACTCGTTCTGCATGCCTGAAGATGGCAGCATGGTACAAATCCCAGGGCCACAAGCACAATTTCCAGTCAGGAGTGTGACTCTTGTAATAAATGTGCCAGGGCCACTTGCTGTCACAGTACTGAATCCCACACATCACTTGCCTCCAAAACTGGGTGACCACATCCTGATGGATGGATGGTCCCTGGCCTGCGCTGCCTGTGCCACGCTCTGGCTGTCCTGAGCCACCGACCCCCATGGGTGGCATTAAATGCTGGCAGCCAGCAGTGCTCCCTGGCACGCTTTCCTGGTGTAGACATAACCCGTCTGTCCCCAAAGGCAGTGTGTCTTCTGGCTGTAGCAGGCAGATTCTGCCTTCACTAATCCAAAAAGGAAAATGTCACCAGCACAATTCTGGCCTGAGTCATGGAGTTTCTTTCTCACAGCTGTACTTCCAAAGAAATCAGTGGCAGGTCTCTCAGTGGCTTCAGTCAAATCAGGATCCAAACACAGTGCTGTAGGTAAGTCTTCACCCAGGATAATGTTAATTTAGACTTTGAACAATTGGTTGGAGTCATTACTGACTTTTCTTACCTGCTTTTTAGCTTAATTTCATAAAGAAGTGAGGCTATTGTGACCATGTATGTTCACCTGATCATATATTCCCCTCCAAGCCCCAGTAACTTCTGATACTGTTGGCCAATTTCAACCACTCATCCAGTTGGGATTAAATTCCTACGTGCAGACAGGCAGAGGGCAGCACCCCCTAGAAAAGGAGCGTGATGTGAGCTCTGTTCCTGTCGCACCCCTGAGAATCAGCTAGCCAGGGACACGCATGGAGTGCCCAACACAGGCACCCTTCCACCACAGCTTGGAGATTTTTAGATATCAACCAACAACAAGATGAAAATCTGTCAGCCATGAAAACATGGCTTTTCCCATTCTTGGTGCTTATGCTTGTTGATACTGGTACCATTCAGCTTTTTAAGGTTCTGCAGTGCTGAACCTTGGTGTCAAAGAATAATACATATGGTGAAGAGTTTAGGAATTTTATATCATTCCAGAAAACCTGAAAAATAGTAGCAGATTTGAAAATTTTGCCACCTGAGATTCTTACATTAAAAAACAATGCACCCTCAAACTTCATGTAGTAGAAGCTTAATAATTAGCCATTGTCACCGACTATATTTGTTGAGAATTGTCTTAGTTTCCAACTTCTAAAGTATTTAAGATTTTGATGTTGCTTTGAGGGTAGATCTTTAGCATCTACCTGTTCATGCTGTAGTCATAAGAGGAAATGACTCCTTTCTCTCCCAAAAAAACAGGACAAACAAGGTAGTTTCACTGCTTCTTTTTGTCTCTTAAAACAGAAGACTCCACAGCGGGAGTTTAGCTATTGGGTTGATTTGCACCAAAACTTTGGTTTGATTGTTGCAGTTCTTCGAAGTAGCTGCTGGAGAACAGTGCGAGGTTTGCACAAACAAATGGATGACGAACATTACCCACCCAATTCAGATGAGAACTACTCATACGAATACTCTTCTAATGAAAGCAATGTCTGCGAAATGGGTGACTATTTTGTATTTTACACCCATCTCACTACTGTCCTCTACACTGTGGCATTTTTGCTCAGCCTGCTAGGAAACACTCTAGTGTTATGGATCCTATTCAAATATGAAAACCTTACATCTTTGACGAACATCTTCATCATGAATCTCTGTGTCTCTGATTTAGTCTTCTCCTGCATGCTGCCTTTCTGGGCAGTGGACCAGTCCTTTGGGTGGATTTTTGGTGAGTTCCTTTGCAAAGCAGTGAATGCTGTTTTCTCCATTGGCTACTACAGCGGCGTTTTCTTCCTGACTCTCATGACTATCCTGCGATACGCGTCTGTAGTGAACCCCCTCTCGACTTTGAGATCCCAGACGCAGTGCTGTGGTTTTCTGGTGAGCTTGGCTGTTTGGACTCTTAGTGTACTAATCGTGGTTCCCGAAGTGATTTACACCACAGTGCAAGAAAACTTGGAAGGGGTCAAGACCTGTGATTATGCTGACTGGAAATGGAAAAAGGTAGACATTTATCAGAGAAATGTACTCTTCTTGTTTTCCTTTGCGGTTATCGTATTCTGCTACTTCAAGATACTGATGATCCTGCTCGGAGCAAGATCTCGCAGAAAGCACAGAACTGTGAAACTCATCCTTATTATTGTGGTGGCTTTTTTCCTGAGCTGGGCACCTTACAACATCCTCAGCTTTCTGATCACTTTTCCATCACCTACCTGTCAGTATGAAAAAGACTCCAACCTGGCCTTTCATATCAGCCGTAAGATTGCTTTCTCCCACTGCTGCCTCAACCCTGTGCTCTATGTATTTGTTGGAGTCAAGTTCAAGAGGCATTTGTTACGTTTATGTAGCCAGTATTTACCCTGGGCCAATGATCAAGTCTCCAGCCCCAGGATATGCTCTCCAGGCAAATTCCACTATGAAGATGCATCCATATACTGAAGCGAGACCTAACTACTAGAACTAAACCTGGATGAACTTCAGATTTTAAAGGCCATGAATAATCTCTAATTCTTAGAGGCATTTCCCTGAGAAAGACACAAAAAATTACTTTTTTGCAAAAATGCTGTGTATGGAAAGTAGTAAAAAAAAGGTATTTGTTGTGGGATGGAGAGCTGAGAATGCTGAGAAACAACTTCATTGGCCTGTAAGTCTTATCTTTATGATGTTTTGTGCAGTGAGATGGGTTTCTTTCATTTATAGTTTCCTTTCAAAAGCAAAAAAAAAATTTGCTTTTTCCTTTAGGAGCTGAAACATCAGGTTTTAACATAAATGTTGTTGCCCGTTGCTTTCTTGCCTGACTTAAAATACTTGGATTGTATATAGCAATGGACACATGTATTTCTTAGCTTTTAATGCTTTACAGTATTAATCAGTGCTGAACTCACTGTTTGTCTCTTTTGGGGCTGTCAGCATTAACTGGCCTGAGAGCAACTACAAGACCTCAGAGTCTCTGAAGTTCTCAATGCAAATGTTCTTTTATCTGTTAGTAGATAAATATATATAAAACTAGCTTAGTATAAAAGTAGCCTTTTGGGTCTGAGATAGAAAGTTTGGGAGAGCCTGAGAAGGAACACAAGCTGTTAAGCAGACACTTCGCTGGGATATTAGTTTTCCTCCTCTTACCCCTTCTGCCACAGGCGCCTTCCAGTCTCTGGATATCCCTTTAGGTGGCTGCAGTGGATCAGCAGCCCGTCTCCCAAGTAATACAGCATATTTCCCTCTAAATGCTCTCTCCTTCCTTTTTTCCCTTTGCCATGGTGCTGAGAAGAATTAAACTTTCTAAGAAGGTTATAATGCAAAAACAAATGGCTTTTCTGATAGAAATAGCTTGCTTCATTTGTAAAATTAATGTTTGGCCTTTTTTTTTGTTTTTTTTTTTAGGAAGCCAGAGCAGCATGTCTTAGCCTATATACTTGGATGCTTGCTGCTTCACAACTTTTTAAAAACTGCTTCATAGAGATGTTTAAATCTCTGTTTAAAACCTGATCATCAAAGCCAGCCATGTGTTTGTTTTTGACACACTTCATGTCTGTCTAAATATCAGATAAGTTCGTATTTCTGAGGTGTGCGAGCATCTGGTCTAACCAGCTGCCTGGCCACATGTAAGTCTTTTGTTTCATGCACACATCTCATCTCCATGGGCAGGTGGGAAGTGAAGTGCAAATATTTGCATGAACCTAGCTTTGGGAATGTTGCTAAGAGGGCCAATTGTGTTAAGTGCAGGAGTGTTTTTACATGACCACTAAAACATGATTCCCCAACTAGAAGTAAGTTGAGCGAATTCAATTCAACAGCATGCATTTTTGCAATAAAACCATTCACATTCTGATTACACCAATCAAATCTTGTGGCTTTTCTTCTCAAGGAAATTGACATTCTTCTTCAGATAGCTTGGTGGGTTTTTTTTCCTCAGGCAGTGTAACATGCAGTGTGAACTCCAGTGCAGGTGAATGACAAAGCCTCTGGACACCAGAATATTTAATTTCCTAGGTTTTGTATAGAAAGCCAAGGTAGCTTTGAGGTGGCACCAAGCAATGGTTTAGCAATGGTTCTAAGCAACAAATCTGCTTTTTGGGCAGTCATCTTAAAATGTCTCTGTGTTATTTCCACACTATTTTGTTTGATCTCTAACGATCACCCGGAGCAGACAACAGATTCTTCTCAGCTGCTGTATATCTTATAAAAAGCAGAAACTCAGACATTTCCATAGTACAATATCCAATTTCTGATCATATCCAGAAGCAAGAATATCTAGGGAAAAGCATAAGAATGGGGCAAACATATATGACACATATCCAAATAGTCTTCTTAGGGTTTGCCCACAGTTTCTAGTTTGTGCTTCACTTTAGCTGCCAGAACAAAGTGATCATGTCTTGTCCCTTACCATCTCGTCCCTTACCCTTTCTGAACAAGTCTCTCCTAGTATCCTATTACTACCATTTTTCCCTAAAACTTAAAAAACTAAAAAGGTTACTTATTAATCCCACAGGGAACTCACTTGTGTTCAGACAAATCATGGAAAGGTAGAAGTTGTCATTTGTCTGGTCATGGTGGAGGCCAGCTTTTGGCTCTTGTCTCCCGATAAGAGACATTTGAAATGAATGTGGTTGTGAATGTGATTAGTTGATTGCTTCTATGCGCTTCAAGAGACTTTGGACTCCGGACTCAATACCGTCAGTTATGAAGAGACAACTTACTGAAGGACAAACAAGTCCATATTCTTCTTTTTCTGTTCTGGTAAGCCAGGACCACTTCGTGGGCACCAGCAAAGTTCTACAAGAGGAAAATTCTGTGATCACAGGTAAAAGAAGGTTTCATGCACCTACATCATTTCAACAAACTTTAATTCAACTCTTTGTCCCAGAGCTACACTACCCTGAAATCTTTACTGTCAATACATTTTACTTTTATCTAAAAAAAGTCAATAACAAAAGCATGAGAGATTGAAATTAGCCTGCTCTGCCCAGTTTTTAACAAGTTATTTAAATGTTTGTAGTTTGAATATATTATGTTACAGTATATCCAAGCATGTTAAGGGAATACTTAATGTCACCCAATTGTACTGCTACCTACAATAACCAAAGTAACTCAGCATGTGGAGATTTCCCCTCCTGATGTAATGAAATGGCACCAATAAACATTCAGAAATACAATGGAATACTACACTGCAACTATTGCTCTCTGCCTTTGATAACCACCTATTAAAGTTAGAGTATTTTCAGTTGAAGAAGTAAATGTGAATTTTCACAGAATAATTTAGCTTGGAAGAGACTTCTGGAGGTCATCCACTCCTCCACATTGCTCACAGCAGTTCTATCTTTCCAGTTAAACAAGATTGCTCAGGGCTTTGTCTTGTCAAATTCTGAAAATCTTCAAGAACAGGGACTGCATAACTCCTCCGGGTCCCTGTTCAAATGCTTAACAACTCCCATGGTGGATTTTTTTCCTTTTACAAGAAGAAAATTTCTTTTGCTGCAACCTGGTGATATTACCTCTTCCTTGCCTTCACTATGTCCTCACACTGCATAATGGAAAAAAGCCACCAGATCTCCCCTAAGCCTTGTTTTTTCCTGGGGCTAAACAAACCCCAGACAATCTAGTCTCCTCATATGTCATGTGCTCCAACTCCATAACCATCTTGGTGGTCCTCTGTTGGGGTCACTTCAGTCAGTCAATCTCTCTCTGGTATTGGGGGCCCCAAAAATCGATATGCTATTGCAGATGTGACCACATGAACATCAGGTGGAGGGGAATAAAGGTTTCCCTCAATCTGAGGGCAATGCAGGCCCATACACAGTTAGTCTTCACTGCTGCAAGGACACATGACTGAGTTGTGTTTAACTTCTTGTCCACTCAAACCCCCAGATCTCTTCCAGCAAAGCTGACCTCTAGCTGGCCCCAAGCCCTTGCTCTTGCAGGGGGTTAGGCCACCCCAGCTGCAGGACTTTGCATTTGCCGTTGCTGAACTTCCAGGGCTCCTTTCAGCTCACTCTTCAAGCTTGCTGATGTCTCCTTGCATGGCAGCCCTACAACTCAGTGTGTATAGGCTCCTCCCTCTTATTTGGTTTCATCCATGAACTTGCTGAAGGTACACCTTGTCCCACCATCCAGGTTGTTAATGAAGATGTTAAACAGTATCAGCCTCACTATTGACCCCCAAAGGATGCCACTCATAACCAGCCACTTATTAAGACTTCAAATCATTGACCACTACCCTTTCAGCCTGATGGTCCAGTCAGTTTTTCATCCACTTTGTAGACCATCCATTCAGTCTATGTCTCTGCAGTCTGTCTACAAGGATGCTGTGGGGACTTTGTCAAAAGCCTTGCAGAAGTCAAGGTAAACGGTATGCACATCTTTCCCCTTGTCCCCAGAGCCAGTCGTCTCATTGTAGAAGGCAGTCGAGCTGGTCAGGCACTACTTTTTCTTCGTAAATCTGTGCTGCCTGTTCCCAAATATTTTTGTCCTGCATCTGTCTGGTAATGGCTTCCAGGACAATTTTCTCCACCACCTTCCAGGGCAGAGGGGTGAGACTGACCAGCCTATAGTTCCCTAGATTGTCCTTCTTGCTTTTTTAGAAAACGGGCATGACCTTTGCCTTTTTCAAATCATCAGGGACCTCTCTTGATTACCCTGGCCTTAAGAGGCAATAGACAGCACCCTGCAATGATATTGGGCAATGTCTTCAGCACCATCACATGCACCCTGCCCAGTCCCGCAGAAAACTACATGTCCAGTCTACTTAAGTGGTCCTAAAGTAATTCTCCTCTGCCATGGGTAGTACCCCTCTCTCCAAACTCTGCTACTAGGGTCAGAGACCTGTAGGCACTTGGAGCTATATCCATTGTCAAGGGGAAATATATTGGTGTAGCTTCCATCTTTGTTTATACACATACATTATTAAATATCTATATTGCTAGAGCCACAGAATATGCCCAGTGCAGGTCTGGGGATGGGTGGCCTGTGCATCTCTTTCCTCCTGGGAGCTCCAGATGCCTGGAGAATACAGACTGCTCTGGGTAAAACACAGTGCTCAGGGGACCTTAAATCTTTCGTTTCACTCAATCAATCAACTATTATGTGGTCTGAGCAAATGCAGAACCGAGAGAAAGAAGTTTGTGAAGTGAAAAAGGAGAAATTAATTACTTTTGGAAACCACAATCTGTTTGGGGCAGGGGAGCAGTGTCAGATGGAGTGGCTGCAGTACCACAACTGTTGTACAGTGCAAAGGGTGCCTTTATGCAGGATGGTACCTCTAACCCTAATTGCAAGTTATAGTTAAATACACATGCTCTTGCTGCTCTGATTAAGTTTATATTAAATTCCACCCTGTCTTTGCAGCAGGTCAACACAAAATTGAGCATCACTGCCATAGACTGTCAAAGCTCCCACCTTCTGTGCAGCCATGGGAGCCTGTATTAGTCAATGATCTGCCAGCAGGGAAAATCATTGCTGGTAAGGGGTAAGGCAGGTAACCAAATTAATCCTTCCCACCGCTAATGCAAACTATCTTAAACAAAATAAGTAAAGTTAAAATGCACATATTTAACAAGGCATCCCGTTCCTACTAAAATCAATGACAATTTTGCTTCTGATCACAATCAGAGCAAGAATCAGACTCATAAACAGGTGCAATGCACTGGGCAAAGCACAGCATGCACTGCTTATTGCCAAAAGTATTTTCATCGGGAGTCAGGTTACCTCCATCTGTAACTCAATATTTTGAAAATACTACCAGTGTTACTAAAATAATAAATAAAATTCTGTGTTATCATCTTCTTATGGTTATTCAGCAGTTTAAAATGCTCTTGTTCTTTCAGTGTTTAAATAGGAAGGCCCTGTGTTAAATGGAGAGAAGTTTGACTGATATTTGCTCTACTGATTAGATGCCTACTTGTTCTTCAGGAAGCAATACTAAAGCATTAGAAAGGAAAATAACACGAGAGTTAGCTGTCAGTCAAAATAAGAACAGACCGGTAAGAAGTACCAGTAAAAATCACCTCTGAGGACCAGTTGTATATCATCATAAAGGAGGGACAAACACAACAGTGCTTCACTTACCAGCATAGAGCTGTTCTTGAGATGAACTCAGCTGCCCCTAAGCATACTGAATGTTAAAAGTGAGCTTTATTTTCCTTATTCACATAAGGAACTCTATTCACATTTAAAATATGAAGAACACGGAAGCCATCTCACAGCAATCAGAGATGGCAAGGGATTGCCGCTAGCAGTCTTTCTCTGCATCTCACCTTCTTCAATGTAAGAGTGTTACAGCAGTGAAAGATCAGAGAACACAGTAAGGTTGGCCTCGCAGAAAACAATTTGTGGTTTGCAAACACGATGATTATTAATTTTTTACTTTATTTGCAAAGCCTGGTGTCTGGGATGGAATAACTATACAGGTTGGGGAGGGCAGCTGCCTGGGAAGGAGCTCTGCAGAAAAGGATCCGGGGGTCCTTGGACGTAAGCCAGCAAGCACACTTACACCAAAGGAAGCCATCCACATCCTAGGCTATATTAGCAAGAGTGTAGTCTGCAGGTCCAGAGAAGTGTTCCTTTGCCACTGTTCAGCACTTGTGAGGCTGCATCTGGAGTAGGTGTCTATTTTTGAGCTCCCCAGTGTGTGGAAGTCATGGACATACTGGAGGGAGTCCAGCAGAGGCCTTCAAGACAGTCAGGGGCTGGAGAAGATGATGGTTGGGGAGAGGCTGAGGGACTTGGGTTCATATGGCCTTAGGAAGAGAAGGCTCAGGGAAGAGCAGACTGCATCTGTGACTACCTGACTGGAGGATACAGAGAAGGTGGAGGCAGTCTTTTCTCAGAGGTGCACAGCAATGGACACAAGCTGCAATATGGGATACTTCATTTAGGCATAACCATTTGTTTTTTTAACAAGAGTAGTCAAATACTGGAACAGGGACTCAGAGAGGTGGTTCAAGAATCGAGTGGACCTTAAGCAACCTCCTCTGAGTAGACCTGCTTTGAGCAGGGGTTTGGAGGAGAGACCTCCAGAGGCCCCTTCAAATCTAAACTACCCTATGATTTTTACAATTTATTGGTGGAGCCAGGTTAAACCAAGTAAATGGTGCCAAAAGGTTGTTTTAGTGCAGAACTCAGCCTGAAGAACACAGTCCTTTAAGAGAACTGAACACAAAATTCAAAACTGGAAAGTTAGGTTTTGATGTCCAAAGCCTTCACTGACCTGCGCAATGAACATGTAATGGAGGTGGTTCCTAGTTGAGATTATACCTGTTAAAAAAATGGCGTTACTGAAAAAGGCCTCGTTTTGCCTTTGTATGTAGGTATAGAAATGGCAAGGAATACAGTTCCTGGAAAGATTCATTCATGGGGATGTAAACCAGAAATTCCTGCCACGTAGGGAGCCAGCATGTTTTATTGCAAAGGTTCAATAGGTAACTTACGCAAGGGAGAGGTCTGAAAGGAAGCCAGCCCCTTCTGACAGAGTGTGGGCATTTTCAGGTAGAGGTTTTAGGCTCTGTAAATGTTCAACATATATGCATCTTCAGTTTTAAATCAGAAGAGCAGCATAAGACAGAAGATCCTGGCTGGAGTGCAGCAAAGAACTGAGAATGACAAAGAAAATTGCAGGAAGTGGAGTACTCTCCATATTCAGGAACGGCCCAGATCCCAAATCAAACATATTTTTGAGTTTGTTTCATTCCTCCAAACAATGCTGCTTTCTGAGGTTAGGTTCTGTTTCTTGATGGCGAGATCCTGCCAGCCATCTTAACCAGCTCTTAGTCTCCTAAACCTTAGTGTACTCTTTATCCATGTGGCACACATCTATATGTATACAAAAGAGTCTGATTCATTTAAACTGCACAGTCCAGAGTCTGTGTCCTGGGTCTCCCATATCACGGCTGGTCCAGGGGAACCAGCACCAAACCAGCTCAAAATCTTGGTACCTACTTTGTCCACACAGGAGTGAAATGCAGCCAGTTCTGAGCAGCGATAGCTCCTAACCCCGATGCGCTCCAGTGAAAGTCAGTCTCAGAAGATGACCTGATATAAGCAGAATATTTTTCCAAGCCCCTCAGCCACCTTGTCCAAAATGCCACATTTGCTTCCAGAGGTTTTACAGAGCTTTGCTGGATCTTTTTATGTTGCCTGCTTCCATCTTTATAACCTACTGACAATTATTTGTCCACCTACTCAAAACAGAATGCAAACAAATGCAAAAAATGCTTCCAAAGCTTTCTCTCTGCAGCCACAGAAAGTCTCTGATGATGAACAGCAGCCTGGTGTTCAGCCTAGCTACAATGGTATGCTAATCCACTGAGGGTGACCAGAGAAACTGGGAGCTTGCTACTCTCATAAAATACCTCAAGTGCCTAGCAGAAGCAAAACTCTCCCTATTTATTACATAATATCAATTAGCTCTTTAAAAAATTGAAAGAAAAAAAAGTAGCACATGTAACAATACTGTCAGACAGATGGAAAGAACACATCCTATGGACATATACTCAGACACCGCTACGAAATATTTGCAGAATCAAATAGCCACAGGAGGCATTTTTCCTGTTTTTTTGATAGCGCTCTGTTAGTTAAGAGGGTTTAGTAAAGACCTACTCTAGTCAATGAGGCACCAAAGTGCTGTCAGCATGAGATGATTCATGAGAGTGTATAATTTTACTTTGTGACGAGCTAGAGTGTGTGAATGCAAACTGACTTGCCTGAATGGAAGAAACTCTTACCACGTAAAAATAGACCACATTTATGCATCACAATTTAAATGAAAGGATTCTGTATGTATTTGCAGACTGCACAGAAATGACTTCTAGTGCCAACAAAGTGCAAAAAACCTCCCCCGAAAACCAAATCAACCCTCATTCAAATTGTATTTTCAGAGTCACTCTAAAAGAACTGCAGCCAGCATTTGATTTAACTTCTGAAGTCAGAAGCTGATTTCAGCCCTTAAATAGTTCTCTTGGCCTACATTTTACCCATATGGAACAAAACCTAAAGGATACAGCATGATCCTTTAATGACCCTTAACAGACATTATGTAGCAATTTAGTAGTTCTAGTTGATTGAATTGGGTACCTCTATGGAATACACTTACAAATACAAGGCTAACATTCCACCAATTTGTGAAAAGATTTTTCACAGCAAAGACTTTGCTTTTGCTGGGATGACTGTCATTGCCTTTCCTGCGCTAAGAAAATTGACAATAATCCCCATACAGCTGATCATAGTTTAAGAAGTTAATCGATAAATTTTATCAAAATAAAAATAAAGCAAAGCAACAAAAATGGAGCAAATAATGCATTTTTTTTTTCTAGGGCAGCTTCCAAAATGCAAAAATCTTAAACCTCTTTCGTTGCTAAGAAATGAACAACATAGAAAATTCTAAGGAAGCGTTGGTCAGCTACAGACCTTGTTGGAAACAGCATGCTTTTCTCTGAAGAAATTGATGTCTGTATAAACAGGCAATAATGCAATATTAATGTCATTAATTAAATATTTCTGAAAGTAGCTTGTCACTATGTGATTCAAAGGTGGAACAATCCACACAAAGACTTTTTGAAAATAGGTTAAAAAACCTCCATTGCAGTGAAATTATCTGGGATCTGATTCATCACTATTTGCAACTGATAACCCTGAGGTTACTTTTGGAAGACACACAGTTGTGTTGGAAAACAAACACTTGCTTTCCGCAGGTGCTCCTGGCCCTGTACTGCGTGATGCAGCAAAGCGTGCCACGAGAAGTCAGCCTGAAGGCTGCTTCTGAACTATGTAAGGCATCCCATGGCGTTTCATAAATTGCGTGCCCACAACATGCCTAGCCCTATAACCCGCACTTCTGAGGACATCAAGATGCTTTTCAGCTATTCAAAACCATACATTAGGTGAAGATCATTCACCAAAACTTTAAGGTCACTTAGTCATCCATAAGTTGAGGATGAAAAAATTAGGATGATGGAGACATGTCAGTGACTACGTACTACATATATTTCCTCTTGAAAGTATGACACTTTGATCTTAGGGCTTCCTAAGCTGAACTTTATGATGCTAATACAGTCATGAGCATTGTGGCATGAATTGATGACACATCATTAGCTCACAAGTTTTATTTAAAATTATTTATTTACCAAGGCAACGTGGAAAAAAGGCAAAGGAACTTTGTTTTCAAGAATGTTTCACATACAAAACCATTGTAGCCTATTTCAGAGGTGGTGAAAGAAGTGTCCTTTCAGAGAATCATATGCATTATGGAAGGGTTAAAATTTGAAGCATGGAAATAGCTTGCGTGTAGAAGGAGCCTGGTGCTGGGGGACGTCGTGGGAGTATCAGGAACCCCGTGCCCCCAGCACCCTGCGTCAGGAAGCGACCTCTTGTTCCAGTTTGACGCCCGCTTTCTCCCAGTCTCTTACCGTACTTGGCCTTTATTAATCCCTGCCTACGTCCTTCAGCCGTGGGAAGAGGATTCTCCCTTCGTCAGCTGGCGGGCAGAAAGGGGAAATCTGCTGTGTGCTGGATTTACCGAGCCTGACTTTCATATTTCACTTCAGTTATTCGTGCAAAGAGCTTCACGAACTGATGTGCAAACAAACAAACAAAAAAAGACAAGACAGAAAACTGAGCTGTCCTAAAAGCAACAGTCTGTACTATATTAGAAAGTTAACAGTTCCTGACAGGCAGCCTTCCTTGAGGGTACCAGAAACACACACCCCTGAGAGGAAACCGCCCCAACCCTGCAGCTGGAGGGGAAAAAGGTGATTTTTCACCAAAATCCCTTTTTAAAGTCTCTGTTTTCACCACGGCGCTTTCCCACGCCGCCTCCCGGCTCTCCGCGCCCCGCTGAGGACACCGGGCCCGGCCGGCGGCCCATAGCGCGGCACCCGGCCACCGCCCCGGGGGTGGGGAGGTACCTCCAGCGGCCTCACGGGAGTTGTAGTCGGCGGGGAGCGGCCAGCGGCGCCGGAGCCTCAGCCCGGGCCGTCTCTCCGCGACATGGCGGCGCCCGCTCAGGTAACGCGCGGGACACCCCCCCCTCACACAGCCCGTGAGGGAGCGGGTCCGGTGGGGAGGAGGCGGCGGTTGCCGAAGGGAGGTGGGGGAAGTAACTTCGGCGGCTTCCACTTGTTGCCTCTCCGAGCTTCGGCTCCGAGGGGAGGAGCCGCGGGCGGGGAAGGAGAGGGCCAGAGAGCTGCGCCGCGGCCCCTCGGCGTCGGGGCGGCTTTCGCGGGGAAGGCTGGCTCGGCCGCCGTGGGGTGACCGGTTCCACGGGCACAAGCCCTGGGTGGCCTGGATGAGGGCCGGCGCCTGGGCGGACATTGGGCTCCCCGCAGCTCCCCGTCCCTCAGGGCCAGCGCCTGGGCAGATGGCAGCCAGCACCCAGGCCCGGTCGCCTTAGGTGTCGTCGTTTCCACTTGGCGAGCGGTGATTTTAGGCCGACGTAAACACTGCCCTCTCTTTTCTTCCCTGTCACCCACCCGTGAACAGAGCGAGTCCTTCCCGCCGGTCACGGCAGCTGCCGGAGGAACAGACTCACCCGGGGCCCTCCTAGAAACCAGATACCCGCCGGTGCCCGTGCCCTCACCCCTTCTAAAGCGCTGACAGGCAAATATTTGCCGCGGACCTAATCCCGCTTGTCCTTGTGTCGGCAAATCTCCGGCGGACGGGCCGGAGGGGAGAGTTTCGCTGGCACGCAGGGCGGCTGGGTCTGTCTCCAGAGCAGACGGCCCTCCTCCGGTTTACGTTGATCCCGGTAATCCAGAGCCAGCAAGGGAAAGGGGAAAAAAAACATAAAGGCAAGTCTTTAGTGAAATGGTCGTCCGCCACCTTTGGGCTCCGGATTCTCCTCGGGCAGAGGTCCTGCGGCGGTGAGTCGGGCTGCGGAGGGGCTGTGCCGTGTTTTGGAGGCTGGTGAGTTTGTTGCTGATGCAGCTGCCTTGTTCAGGAGCTCAGGGCCCTGGTGTTTTCCTGCCCAGGTCATTGCACCCGGCCTCTTGCTGATTTTTACCTGCGCAAAGGTTTGCCTGGCATATGGAGTTGGTCAGCTGTAGGTGTCACGCTACCAGTTCAGCCTCTCACTTGAAACCCAGCTGCTTTTCAAGTGTAAACAAAGAGGGAGGAGTACCAGGCCTTCCCCTCTTTATGCTGAAGAGTGAGAATGGGTGTTAGATTTTATCCAGCTCTGAATTCACGCACCCATGGAGGCAGGCTGGGATTAAACTTTCAGGGTGCAACATGGACTCTAGCTTGTCAGCAACATGGCTGCATGCTCTCTGTTGGTGTTTTTCTTGTTTTCGGTTCTGACGTGATGTTGCAGGACATGCAGCAGAGGAGATAAACTGCCGTGCAGTAGTGTGGTTTATGTTTTCCAGATACTGTTGTGTACAAGGCAGTTTCCTGAAGTCCGCCAATGATCCTCGTGGGAGTGCTTGAGTTTAAAAAAATGTTCCATACGTTCCAAACAGTGTTTCCAAACATTCACATTTAGAAGACTGCACTGCAGTTAAAAAGTTCTATGTAAGATACTATGGTGGAAAACAAGTGATAGTTGATTTTACTCTTTTTGTTGTAGTATATATATTTGACAGTGTTTGTTGTGAACATGGTTTCACTACTTCTGAGGAGCCAGTTAATTAGTTAGTTATGGAGCCTGATTTTCATGTACAAAGGAGCCTCTTATGTACACCATCTGATAACAGTGAAAGGGTGTATTGTATTTGCAGTCCCTCTCTCCACTGCTAGAGGATTACATAAAAGGAATAGAAATTCGTACTAACATCCTGGAGGCCAGGGTCTTCTAAGACTTGGTCGGTAGGGGATCAAGACCTAAAGGAGCAACTAGGGAGAGAAAACTATTCGAAATGTAAAGAAAAGTATGTGTAAAATTGCAGAAATTATCCAGTGGATTCAAGGAAAAGTGGTGCTGAAAATTGTTTTCAACTCAGATTATTATTTGTTTTTCTTAGTTGATCACATTTAAAAACTAACAATTGCCTATTTGTCAAATAAACACTGAACCCTTCTGTTATTCTTTAGATGTTGCTGAGATTATTAAATTGAAGGGAACTGTAAGAGTCCTGGGTGTTTTTATTGTTACACATTATTATTTTATTAATTTATATTGCTATGGGTTTATTTCTGTTTGGTTTTGCCGATGCAAGGAAACTTTTTAGCAGCTTGTATCTAGTCCATATTTTCGTGTAGTAATTCCAGTTTGTCCGGGGAGTGGTGGCTGTTTCTGTCCAACAGTTCTGTAATAATAGTAGTTTTAAATACTTTGCCCAAATGTATTCAGAAGAAGGCATTACAGTTTGTAACACTGGTGGAAGGAGCAGAACCTTTTATGTAGAGCATCTTCATTGCAGTGCTTGGAATAGTGCTGGGAAACTGTTGCTGCACAGGGCCTTGACTTGTACACTCTTGCCTTTGATTTGATATTTTTGTCCATCACAGTATTCTGTGGTTGCTGGTGGTATAGTGATCTCAGGAAAGATATTTGTAAACAGTAAACTCCTGAGGGTGTCCACCATGACATTTAATTTACTGCTGGGAAGGAGGATGGGCACAGGAAAGGTCCTGCTACTGCTGCAAGCAAACTGAGAGTTTGAAAGTGAGCAAGTTGGATCAGGATATCCCTGAATAACTGGGCTCATGCCAAGCATGCATCATCTGTGAGCCTGTCTGTTCCCAGCTGGCTCAGCGGTGGCAGTCTGACACAGGCCTGTCTTCGGAAGGCCTTTAAATCTTTGGGGTTTGTAACTCTGAAATTTCCCCTTCCCTCCAAAATAGTGACCTTCACTGGAAAACCCATGAGAAAAGAGAGAGAGAGAAATGCTGTGTGCTTCCTGCTACAGAGGAAGGAAAACAAGAGTTTTTGCTGTTGGCTCTGGGGTAGCATGATTCACTCAGTAGCCTGTCATTTTGGGTTGTCTCAGCGTGGCTTTTGCTTAATATGTTTGCCTTGCCTCCTGTTTGATCTATGTATGTATGGCCAAAACATGTAATTTTCAGTGTTACTTGTTGCTAGTGCGCTGGGAGCTACGTATAGGCCAGGAGTTGCCCTAGGGAGCTACCGCTGCAGTTGGCTGGATGGAGGACAGGAGTGCTACACACGGGCAAGTCTCAAGACTTCGGCAGGCTTCCCAAAACCATTAGTTGGAGGCAGCCTGTTCAAGTACTTCTGAAACCTCGGCTTGGAGGGACAGTGTGGAATGGTAGATACAGAGGTAAAAAATCCTAACGAAAGCCTCTATTCAGAGTTAGGATGTAATGGTTGTTGCTTTTAACGATCCCGAAGTCTCAGAGGTGGCTGAGATGCTTTAGTCAGGCTGAGCTTGCTGAGGAAGTTAACAAGGCTCAGAGACCAACTTTGGAGACCTGAAAAACATCAGATTTTTTGAAGATTCCAAGCTTGTACAGTGAGCGAGTTGAGTGTCATGAATCACCAACGCTCCTTTGCAGCTGAAAGTCCTCTAATGTTTGTATTTCTGTAGGTATCTATATGGTGCTCCTCAGAGCAGCATCTGAGCATCAGGTGCCTGGCTGGAAGAATGTGTGAGAGATTTAAATAGCTGGGTGACCTATGGAGAGAAAGAGCAGGTTTTGTGGCAGGGAGGGTACACAGGGATATGGGGAAAGTGGCTTGGTAGAATGAGATTACGAAGGGGGGAAAAAACTTTCCACTTTTGAACAAAACCTATCTTTTCAACTCACCATACAGGCATTGAAGTGACAGGGGTACTTTTCCCCAGGGGGAGTGAAATAGGATGGGAGTAGCTGAGGAGAAGCAGGTGTCTGGGAGAGGTATGGTGAGGCTGACTTGTAGATGGGAGTAAACACAGTGTAGCATTCCTGACATGGGGCGAGCTCTGGTGTGTCCTAAGGAAAAAGGGCAGATGAGTTTGTTAAAAGCGATACCAGTGCAATTCCTGTTATCAGAAGAGCACTCTTCTCCTTGTGAACTGACTGCTTCCTCAAACAGGCAATTTCTCTCATCACGACACAGGGTTGCCTTTGTGAGATACGTACAAGCTCATCCCTGTGTCGTTGTTTGCGGAAAGTGGTCATTTGAGTTCATGTGTTGAAAAGTTACTGATGTGAGGACTATCAGAGACAAAGCACAGTATTCTCCAAATCGGGAAACTGCGTCCCTGGTCTCACACATCTGTCCTGTTTGGCAAAGTTCAGTGTAACGTTTTAAAGGGGTTGAAGTCAGGTGTAAGAGTGAAGGTCCAATTCCGTAGGTGCAGCATTAAATAAGTTTGCTCGGGTTGCCAGCTTTCCCCACTCAGGGTTAAAAATTAACTCTGTGTCATGGAGTTCTTATCGTGCCACTTGTATGCTGGTATCTCTTCCTTAGTTTTACCCTAAGAACAGTTTGTAAATACGAGGAATAGGGGGGAATCCAGGCCAGTTGTCCATAGAATAGGGAAGTTTGCACAAAGATTATACAAAACTTTACTAATTCTTTTGTGTCAGTCTCTGCTGTCACGTTAGGGGTGCAAACAGTATTTTGTGAATGTCATTAGTTTGTGTTCTTAGGCTGTAAAATGCAAATATCCATAGAGCACAAGGGCCTCCCCACAAAAGGGCTTTACTGTAAGGAGTCCCCAACTATAAACATGCTACTTTTCTACCAGGCATTTGCAAAATATGTCAATGTTTTTATGAACATCATCTAGTTACCCACTTCTGCTATGCTATGCTACTCTGTGAATTTGATTTTCTGGACACATATTTTCTGCAACATGTGTTTTATCACTAAAAGTTTATATGCCCGAACACTTCAAAACAAGGTTTGTGTGTATGAGTGTGTGGGAAATCCAGCATAGGTTTACAGCATGGTCTCCTGTTTGAAGTACTACAAGAAATAAAAAATATTCCCCCCCAAATATGTTATTGTAATTATGATGTGAAGGTTTGTTGTTGTAGAAAATGAAGGGGGAAGATTAATTTAGCAAGAAAATTTCACTTCTCTGAATGGAACCGAGGTTCAAAACTCCAAATGGAAACCATAGCTGACATTCAGGCTATGCCTGCCTCTTGTTTTTAATTGTGTTATTTAATGTATCCAGTGTGCATTTTTATCAGTCACATATCTTTATATGCAGTGTTGAAGCACAAAGGATTGAGTTTCCCAGTAAAAACGTGTGTGTGTGCATGACCAAAGAATCACACTGTCTTTTTTGCAGTTCACTCAGACCCTTATTTCCAGCAAACAGCTCTTTAGCTTTATGGATGTGCAGTGTTATGTGCCTGCATGGTACAAAATGAGGAAAGCTAGCAGCACAGCTGCAGTAGATTCCACCGAGACTCTGTATTTCCTGCAACAACAAAATACAGAGTACTTTTTCCAGAAAATTACTGGAATGGAATTATTCAACTAAATCATTTAACTGAATGTTATGATCCTGAGCAGTAGAGGCTTCCTTTTCCCAGTTCTTCCTTCATCTTTGCTGTGAGGTTTGTGTTCAGTGTTCTTTTGTCAGTGTGTCTTGTAGCCAACTGTATGACCCGGTAGGTTGTTTTTTCCACACATTTTCCAAAGGTGTGCCTTCCAGTTATCAGTTAGTGTCTGCTTTTATGGGGCAAATTGTGTTCACGTTACACAAGGGAATAACACAGTTAAAATTGTTGTGACTCATGAATGTAGGATTTGGCTCAGTATCCTCGTCTGTTTTGTTTCATATAGAGTGTTAGAACAGGTATAGCATTGTGGGTGCCAAATAATTAAAGGTCTTGTGATACCAGTGGGGGCCCTGTGATGAAGTGCCCTTGTTTGGAATGGCCAGACCAGAGTAGATAACATTAATGTGAAGTATCTCCCTAAGCAGTAGAAAAGTAGTGGACCTTTGTTTCCAATGAATTTGTCTTGCAGATCCAATTTACTTTTTAACTGAATTGCACCAAGTCTGCAGTGTGACCTCTGCTCTTAGTGTACACTGAAAATGCGTTTGGGTGGGGAATGGATTCTTTGATATCAGGCTATAACAGGGGTCTCACTGCAGCCTTTTTATCAATGAAGAGGAACTCTGCTTGTGGACTTCCTCCCAGCTTCCTGTTCTGATTGCACACGGGGGAGTGTAATGTTTTGAAGACCTCTACCTGCTGTCAACATTGGCCGAAATTGACTGATGAATTAAAAAAAAATGTAGCTGATGGAGATGCAGACATGCCTACAGTAACACAAAGAGATTAAATCAAATTAAAAGTAGGTCATTGTAGCTACCCCACTAACCAGTTTAATTATGTCATTAAATTTTGTTTACTGTTTTGTATGTGTCTCTCTCGAGATAAATCTTTTATTTTCCTTTAAGTGGGCAGTTTCCTTTCTGCTTTTTTCTGTAATCTCCAGGATATCCTCCTCTGTAAAGAAGATTGTCACCCCCATGCTAGTCTTTATGCCAGCAGGAGAGGGAGCAGGCACCTTGAGACATCAGCAGGCACAGCCCGAGAGTGCGAGGAGGGCCTGATGGCATGCCCTGTCTTGTCTGCTCTGACGTACTCTGTGACAGGTCCTGGGTGTGACTGCACTGATGTCATTGCAGCCCTGCAGTTTTGTGCAAGTTGATGCCGTCGCCCTTAGTCAAATGCTATTATAGAGAGGTAACGATGCATCACCTGAAAAGCTTTTGACACAAAGCAGGTCACTTGTGCCTGACACGTGTATCGTGCTGTTCTCACATAGCAGATATTTACAGACATGCATAATAGGATAGGAAGTGCTGGAGGAACAGGGTTATGCTCTAAACAACCCTGGACAAAATGTTCTGCGGTCAGGAAGGACTAGATCAGGTGTTTACAGAAGCTCTTCCTATTTTGAAACCTTGAGAAATCAACTAAAGTACATTGTCGACTTTATTTGCCATAGGAAGTGAGAGCTGTGCACATTTCGGTGGGATGGATTGTGTTTTCTAAGAACACCTCTGGAAGGAGCATGGAGGAGAAGAGCACCTTTCTCCATATTTTGCAGAGGAGAAGGCAGGTAGAAGTTGCAGCACATTCTTCTTGTGCAATAGCTCAGGTCAAAAGATCCCCTTCACCTCTGGGAAAGGAAGGAGGTAAATGCAAGGCTGCGTGGGTGCGAGCTGAGGCAAGGAAGGGGGAAGCTGTGAGACCTTCATCCCTGTACTGAGGAAAGGATTGACTGGCAGGAGACGGAGCAGGCTGTGCAGCTACATGCCTCCATCTGAGCTGTTGTCTCTGTTCAGGGCTCCCGCATTCTGCCTAGGAGATCCTGGCAGGGATAAAGATGCGCGTCTTGGGCTGCTTTGGCACAACAGTATCAACCCGTGGGGAACACTCTGCCTTCGCTTGTGCTGTGCCACTGAACTGTTGTGCGCACAGTAGCCATTTATCTGTGACTTCTGGGCAAACAGACTAATTTACACAGTGCTAGTGGGATTGGGGCAACTCTAAACCACCTTAATTGTCCCCTAGTAGATCTCTGCTTGGGCAGTCTGCCAGGAATTAGCACTTGATGAGGTCCTGTGCTGCGCCTGTCTGCCATAGGATGCCCCACGTCCTGCTCCTCCCTGGCTGTTGCCAAAGAAGGGCTCAACTCACAACTGCTATCTCTTCCAGGCTCTCTGTACATGCATGCGGTTGGCCTGCTCGCTGCTTTCCTGGCATGCCTCTTGCGTAGTCTTTGTGCCCCTGGAGCCTTGAATGGAGGTTATTCTGGCCTTTGGGAAGGACGGGCAGGATGCAATTGTTAGCCCTTGCTCTTTTCCCCTATTGTGTGAGGAAGAGCATTCTGTTTGGCCGTAGGTTTTGGCTTGCCATTGCCCACATTGCACAGTCTTCTCACTTATGCTCCTTTCTGTAGTAGCTGCCAGACTGAACAGATATGGCTGGTATTACTGTGCATGCCTAGAAAAGGAAACGTTGACTCAGTGGGTTTGTTATTCTTGCTTTTTTTCATTGGTACCCAAATTCAGCAAGTTGCCAGGAAGTGTGGTACTTCATATGATCAGTCAGTAGAACCAAGATAGGAAATTTGGGTATGCAATGTTGATTTAGGGTAAAAAATCATATGTGGCACCACAAAAGGTCAGCTGGTCTATGCTGTGCTGGCCTTCTCTCCCTGAAGCAGCACAGTTGTGGTGGGGATTTTACAGGCCAAGGGCCTTCCCCAGACGGCACATGGTCCACGCAATGGTTGTGTCATAACTTAACAACTGCCATCAAGGTACGGCAGTGGAAACCAGTAGGTAGCAAAACAAAGCTATTAAGAGAAACACGCTAGTAAGCCTAGTTTCAGCCTGTTCTTTATACTTATGATGTTTCTGTTTCTGTGACTTTGTTAAGGTTTGCTTTGTTTGAAAAAGAAAAGAATGTGGCATCACATCATGACCATTTCCAGACAATACATCGATACATGGGGTGGAAGGATGGTCCATTCGGTTCATTCAGGCACCTACTTCAGCCATGCAAATTTAGTTATTTTGGGAGTGAAAGAAAGAAAGAAAAAGGAGATACAATCATTTGACCTAATCACATTTGTATTTCAAAAGTTTCTAAGATTTTTATTACAACTTATTTTCATCATAGTTCAGCTTGAATGATGGCAAAAGCACAGAAGTGTAACAGAAAATTTTCTAAAGATTTCAGTAAAGATTCAGTAAAGTATTCAGATTGGGTGTTGTGCTTGCTTGAAAATTTGGCTGTACCATTGCAGGCAGAATTCTGAACAACCTTTGAACACGAAGCTTGGTAAGTTCCTTATGCAGTTTCTGTGTGGCTTTTTTTGAACAATTGTTCCCAGGTTAGTGTTTGAAAGGTTGGGTCCGCAGGTGTGGTTGTTTTAGTGAAGTGTTTGAGTTTTTAAATTAATTTTAATTCATTAATTTTAATTAAGAAAAGATTTTGTACGAGCGCTAGGTATAACTTGTCATTGTTCTAAGCCAAGGAGGTGGTGCAAGGCATATTTGTCCAGCCAGGGACGCTGTAACAGAGCTTAAAATAAAGTGGTGTCCTCTTACATATGTTGGGAACAGTGGGTTCTGAGGAGGGAATGAGAGATGTTTCTCGTGCTAAAACCACTCTCCAGTACTTTCAGTAGCTCTTACAAGTTAAAAATATGCTCCAGTGCCAGAGAATCAAACGCATAATTTTTTGACTCCTTGGCCCGTGCCTAGTCTGTGTCTGCAAAGTCTTCCTGAATGGAAAAGTCGTTGTGTCCTTTTACTCTGCAGCCTGTAGGAAGATCTGGCAGAGGGTTTTGGGAGGGAAAGTCCTGTGTCATCAGAACCTCCGTCAGGGTCACAAGATGAGTTGCACAAGATGCCAGCCTGAGCTGAGCTGTAAGACCAACTGTGTTGTAACTCCAGCGAGAAAAAATTGCTCTCTGAGGTTTGCTCAGTAGTTTTGAAAGATACAACTGAAGTGGAAAGTGAAATCTAGAAGGAAATGTAAAGGAGGTTCTTGGAAAAGAGTTGGCCTTGTGGGAATTCATGACTAAACAGGATCTAAAATGCTCAAGCACCTCTCTTCTGCTCATCTGAGATGATAAATAATTTAATTTTATTTTTTACTGTTACAGAATTGCAGGTGTCACAGAGAAGAATAATCTTCGTCAGCCAAGTGGTCATCAAGGATATGAACTCTCCTGTTTTTATCTAGATGGATGAAAAGCTTAACAGCCCAGAAGGGGAGCTTCTTTGGTTTTCAAGATGGCAGCAACTAGTGGCGAAAGTCAGCTGCAGCGGATTATCAGAGACTTGCAAGGTACAGTGCCATGCTGACAGATTCATTCTGTAGGCTGGGCTGCGTCCTCCATGTTTTAGATAACAGAGAGTAGGAGTTGTGTTTTCAGTTGTGTAACACTTGTGCAGCAATTGTAGCAACATAGTTCAAGGTATGTGATGTGCTCGTTGAAGAAGTGATTGATTTTTTTGTAGGAGATGTGCTGTACCTTCTGCAGGATCCTAAATTCTTAAATCCTGCAAATTGTAACATGCAAGATGAGAACAAGTTTTACAATTTAAAAAAACGTGTAGGGTGTGCAGCGTGAGCTAGGAGTTTGTTGGCATGAATAGAGCTATGCTGTTACAAGACTTCCTGTGAGATAAGGAGAAGGCCTGAATTTTAGACCCTCCCTTGATGGGAAGCTGATATGAAGTTGCTGCTAATGTAGGAAAGGCAAAATATGGAAGGCCAAACCAAACTGAGAATGGAGACCCAGAGGAAGAGCGCTGGAGAACTGTATCTGCTGTGCTTGCTGCACTAGAACATGCTTTCTATGCACCTGACTTGTTCTTCACTAGCAGTAGCCAACCTCATTTTTCACAGCTCTGTTGCAGGCGAAATTGGCAGCAGATTAGTAACCATTTTCCTGCTCTGTCTCTGTTCTAATCAGCTGCCAGTATCGAGATCCGGATACTTTTCCTTTAAATTTTTATTAAATACAAGGTATGATATGCACCAAAGCTGGGAATCTAGATCTTCCTGTAACGTAAAAAGGAGATCTACATGCCTGCTAACAAGAAGAGATTTTAATTTGCAAAAGGGATCGAGTGGGACTGGGAGCAGAGGCTCACTCAGACACATGAAAGAAATACAAAACCAGGTGGAAGGGAAGCTCCAAATCAGTAATTTCTGATGCTGAGAAGTACACCCTTTGGGGGCCAGAGCGTCTAGGGAGACAGCAGAATTTGCTTTTACTTGAGATATCCTCACCCGCTGCAGGTGTAGGTTTTATGGAAGAGGAGTTGCTGTATGCTTATTTTTATGTGGTTTTTTTCCCATTCGTGTTTTGTAACCAGCACAAGCTGAACCTTCCTGAATAAAGCATGGAGAAGATAAATGTGCTGACTGAACGACTGTTCTTGTGTTACTGATCCCCTTTAGCAGATTACATGCTTTGTCCTTTCTAATCAGAATTCTGTTTGTCCTGTGGCAGTATCTTAATGTGCACGAGGCAGCAATAAGTTATTTCTCTTTCCTCTGCTGAAGAACCAGTTAGCAATCGTCTGTTAGCAGATTTTCCTAAGTGTCAGAAGGAAGTTTTGCTCTTTTGAAGTAGTTAGTCAGTATGCATAACTCAAGCTCTAGTTTTTTCATAGGTGTTTTTTTTTAAATTGCAAGCATATCAATAAGCTTTTTGCACTGTTGTTAAGACAGTTGGACTGAAAGAAACTGAATATACATGCATAATGTCCAGGCAGAAAACCCATTTATTTAGTTGTTTATGGATTCAGTGCTATAAATCTCTTGCATTAGTTAACCATTTTGATCTCTTGTTTTAAAGATGCTGTGACTGAATTAAGTAAAGAATTTAAAGAAGGAGGGGAACCCATCACAGATGACAGTGTCAACTTGCAAAAATTCTCCTACAAGCTCGAGTACCTTCTACAGGTAAAAAGTGATTTGTGTCATTTGTAATCCACCATCAAAGCTAGGCCTTGTTTTCTCTTACTGCCTCTGCAGTATGTGGGGGTTAACTCAAATAATCATAAATATCCAGTGGAGTGTCATTTTTTTTCAGTAAGTGGACTGAAATGTGTGCTGCTTATTGTACTTATTTCAAAATAAAGTAAATAAATGTAATCAAAAGGCAGTGCTGGCAGTATGATTGAAGAATGTAAGGCATTTTTCTATTGATCTGAAAGAGACCAGTGACGAGTGGAGTCCCTCAGGGATCTGTACTGGGACCAGTGCTGTTCAATATATTTATCAGTGACATGAACAGCGACATCGAGTGTACCCTCAGCAAGTTTGCAGATGACACCAAGCTGAGTGGTACGGTTGAGACGCCAGAAGGACGGGATGCCATCCAGAGGGACCTGGACAAGCTGGAGAGGTGG
>Ga0065711_1026301_pt1 | contig 80010 bp, 39 predicted proteins | sample Hoacrofraction12_FD_59098 | JGI IMG/M metagenome (GOLD analysis project Ga0065711, IMG submission 59098) | Hoatzin crop microbial communities from Cojedes, Venezuela - Epithelial fraction 12 v2 (version 2) | ecosystem: Host-associated > Birds > Digestive system > Esophagus > Crop | place...
TCAGAGGGAAGAAGTTCTTCCTCATATTCAGACGGAACTTCCTGTGCTTCAGTTTGTGCCCATTGCCCCTTGTCCTGTCGCTGGGCACCACTGAAAAGAGCTTGGCCCCATCCTCTTGACACCCACCCTTCAGGTATTTGTAAGCATTTATAAGGTCCCCTCGCAGCCTTCTCTTCTGCAGGCTGAACAAGCCCAGCTCTCTCAGCCTCTCCTCATAGGAGAAATGCTCCAGTCCCCTCACCATCCTTGTAGCCCTAATGTTCAAGGCCAGGTTGGATGGGGATTTCAAGCAACCTGGTTTAGTGGAAGGTGTCCCTGCCCATGGCAGGGGGATTGAAACTAGATGATTTTTAAGGTCCCTTCCAACCCCAACCATTCTATGATTCTGTGTGGCTGGAAAAAGAATTCAAAGTATAAAGACAATTTTTATTTAATTTTCAACAGGTCCTGGCCACAGTTGTCTGAGTCACTTTAGTACAATTTTTGTGCCGTTTCCTTGTGTCACGTATAATGAAAAGAAACTCTATTCATGAAATAGTGAACCTAATATTTCAGCCAAAGGCACAGGACTAGTGACCCCACAGTATCCTGTTCACCTCCGGCAGTCTGACATGAGTCATACTTGATTTACTATTTCCTAGCCTTTGTGTACTGTGGAAGCTATGGTGTGATGCTGAATTTTTAGAGCAATTAAAATAAAATATACAGCTTGTGCCTCTACCCTTGATTCACAGTGCATTTTAGTCTTGGGTCACTGATTCAAAATGGACAGCGTCTAGAAAAAAGCTTTACATACCCCAGACTTCACATTGTACTTTATTTCTCCCCGTTGGTGCAGTATCGATGTTTTTCATAGCAAGTTCTTAATTTGCTGGGATGGGTTTAGGCTCTAAAAAGAATTTTCAAGTCTGAGGAATTCAATTTATTCATTACCACAACAATGTAGAAGAACTATGAAAACAGTTAGCATACGTAAGTCACAACACTGTTTCCACCTGGTCCTTTTTATCCCTTTCTTAATTCCTGCCCGCCCATACACAGAAGAGCTCCATGATGTACACCACAGTCTTTGAAAACTCAAGTCAGGTCTACAGGTTGCTGGACATGTAACTTCCTTTGACTGCCAGTGAGAACAATTTTTCCTGAGCATTTTGAAAGCTTCCACTGACAACTATTTTAAGGTTAAAATTTAAAATATAGACTATCATAATTGGCTTAGGTCATTAATTAAAAATAGCTAAAATTGAAGCCTTGTACCCTCAGATTTAACTTCTGTCCATTTGTTCTGATTTAAAGCATGGTTATTCATAAATTTCTGAGTAATTACATAGACAATTCAACAAAATGGCCAAATTAATTTCTTTAAATTAGTAATATAGAAATTATAATTTATTTTGTTACAGTTTGGCTGCGGCCGGCAACAAAAGTGCCACGCGGCCGCCCCTCCCCCCACCGGGGTGCGGAGGAGAATGGAAAGAAACAGGCAGAAACCGGTGGGTCAGGATAAGGGCAGTTTAACAGAACAGCAAACAAAGGGAACAGGGACAAGAACGATACAGATAAGGGGAAAACACAACACAAACCACACGACCCACAGAGCTGCCCTCCACGACCGCTGCTGCGCGCTCCAGAGCCGCGAGTGAGTTCCCGCTGCCCCGCTCCCCCCCGCCGGAACCCAGCGTGAGGCCACTTGGTATGGAATACCCGGCTCTGTTTGGCCTGGTGGGGTCAGCCCGCCCGGCTGTGCCCCTTCCTGGATTCTGGTGAAAATTAACCCTGTCCTGGCCGAACCCAGGACATTTAGAAGTTGTGTTTTGTTCTCATTCTATCCAATTGCAACTAGAGATGCTTACAGTTCACCAGGGACTTTTATAATTAAAACTGTAACAGCCTGAAATTAGTTTCCAATTATTACTCAACACACCAATCGGTGCAGCAATACTGTTTATATTTTTCACCATAAATTACTGTGATTACTTTTCTCTTTCCTTTCACATGTGCCACTAAAAAAGCTAAAAGGAAGTAAGATGAAAAAGCAGAGAAGGATTTCTGAAAGGCTATGGTTCCAGCATCACTGATTCTGGTATTCACCAGAACCAAATTACAGATACAAAATGCATACTAAAATTCAGTTTATCCCACTTTGCTACCACTGAACTAGACAATTTTGAAAGTTCAACTAACAATGATTGCATTTAAAAATTTGCAGTAATTGCTGAAACCATTACCTGCTGTAATTGTTTTATAATCTAGGGATGAAGCCAAAAGGAAATTATTTAAAAAACAAAAGCAGATAGATTTTCAAAGAACATCATTAGCTGTAGAAACAGGAAATTGATATTGAAGGTTGTAAGACAAATAAATTCACAGATCTGCTCTGAAGGATTTATGCATGTAGGAAGAATAACAAAGGGATTTCCTTGAGGGTTTCATATTTCACTGTAAATGTTAAAATACTCAAAATACAGGAGCTCAGAAGCTGAAAGCTTATTCTGATTTTACCTCAAAAAATAAACATAAAAAAATCTCCCACTTCATAAAGAAGGAAAAAGTTAGAAATTCTCTTATTAATTTGTAAAATTTCTATGTTATAATTTTCTCATCCATCCATTCAGACTATACCTTGGCAAATTTCTTTGCCTGCATTAAAAAATCCAGAAAAAACAATAGCTTTTCTTTAAGATGTTCCAAGTTTATCTTCCTTGATTAAGCATTATGCAGCATGGTTTAGAAATTTTTACTTTTTAGACAATGAAGACTTTGCTGACATATCTTGCTATAGAAATGATACATTTCAGAAATGAAATCATACAGTCCTGATCGTGAGAGGTATTTGCTTTTGAAGTGTAGATGTTGGACTCTACTAGATGACCGCAATCCATATGGCTCAGGTGGTCGTAACCCTGCTACGTGGGCAGGGGCAGTGGTAATCCTCTATCACCTGAGGTCGTCTCCAGTGTGAGATTCTGCAATCCTGCCCCTTCTTTACCCACCCCTCTGACATTCTGGGCAGTGCACAAATGAAGACATACTACTACTTTCTGTTTAAGATGCCAAAATACAGTTAATGAAATGTTACACAGCAGTGTAAAAACACTGCAAAACATTGTGAATAGTTTCTGAGCCTGAAGTTGATTATTGTCAGCACATATCTGAAGAACCTCCTCTTCTTTTAGTTAAAAGCTCAGTGAAAACTCTGCCTATGCTTCTTGTTATATTTCTTCTTCCTTAGAAATACATAATGAATGAACAGAAAAAATCACCTCAAAGCACATAGTATTGTTTTTCACAATAAGATATAAAAGAAAAGGAAGGAACATAGCCATTAAAAAAACCCTAATAAAAGTGCAACCTAATCAAAGGCACAGTTGGTTCATCATCTATTACTTCTGCTTATGAAACCTAGAAGCAGATAAAATTTTAAACAACAGAAGGAGAGCAACAGTAAGAATAAATCACAGAAACACAAAGTATTTACTGTGGACTACTCTACAATGCATAGTCAAATAGCAAATGAAGAGAAAAATTCATCTTTCCATCCAAAAGTCTGCTCTTCAAAACAATATTTTATGAATTACGTGCATACAGATTTATCAATATAATTAGCAAAAAAGCTATGTCATTTTAAAATTTGTTTTAAATTGCAAAGAAATTACTTTAAAAATACAAGTATTTATATCTATATATATGTATCTGTCTTGATACAGAAATGTTTTTTCTAGATTATGTATCATTACATAAATATATTTAACTGAAGAACTGTAAGACATCTTACAATGTAAGTTGAGGATAAGGAAACTAAAACAGGTATTCTCCAATTTGAGTTTTGGGATTTTGTTAAAGATTTAGAAATTGAGAAACAAAAGACATTAACCCAAGATGCAAACATGACTAAGTGCTGTATGACTCAGGAATTTCGCCACCGCTTTTCATGAAAGTATACGTGATACGTATTTAGCAAGCGGATGAAGACTGCCAGATAACAGTCTTGTGACTTTTTTCACCTTGTTGGGTTAAAACATGCTGTGATAAAGAGAGCAGACAGCAATGTGTAACCTGTTTGAGTTAGGGCCAGTCTAGTAGTGTGCTCACAGCGCACTTCATATACACTGACACAAACTAGCCACAAACACCATTGCAGCTGCTCTTTTTTTACAACTATGATTGAAGGAGCAGAAATAACACTGGCAGCCAGCCTACGTAAGTCCAGCATTTAAACCACACATTTGAGGAATAGAAGATCTAGATTATTTTATTTTCTTTTCTTCAAATTCTATCGGCTACATCCCAGGAATAACCAATACTGATGGAAAAGAACAATCAATCAACTGTGGTGGGGAAAAAAAAAGGCACTATTCATGTCTCCTGTTGAAATTCAAAGCACTGTGCAAAAATGAATCAGGACACACAGGGCCAGAAGGATTGGTTGAGTTATAGACACCTGGGTTCTCATTCCTGTTCCCAGACTGTTTCTGTGTAAAGATTTTTCGATCTAATAATGATTCAGCATCAAAACTAGAAAGAGTTCCAGAAAACAAGGACCAGACTCTGTGCTGTTAGCTGAATGGAGCCAAGCTAATTTAATGTCCTTTTGTAGGGCAGACTCTCCTCCCCTGCTCAATTCTGGAATTTTCTCCACATTTGTTCCAGACTAAATGAATCTTTCTTGAACACAAGACACCTGTTCCAGATTTCAACTTCGTTTTCTGCTTCTGCTGGTTTGTTTTTTGTTTCCTCAGGAAAAATGTTTCTCTCCGAGGCTTAACAGACGGGAGCCAAGGAGCCAGCAAAGCCCACCACAGCGCTCTGCTTCTAACTCACCCTGCCAGTGCCACGGAGCGGCTCTGCAACTCTCCAGACAAGTTTTGCCCCTTTTGGTACCAGCATGTTGTTATGGAGGCTACTATCACTACTACATTCCTAAAACATCTTTATTTTCTCCAGCAAATTCAGTGAATACCCACGTGCTCACAAGACCTATGCATCACTTTTCTTCTTTCTTCCACAGGAATCCGTTACCTGGACAATTTAATCCAGACTGGGTTTTCCTGCTCAGCTGGCTCTGGAACAGGTTTTGTAGTGCCAAAGACCAGCAATGTGGGAAATTAATCTCAGGCATACCGTCAAATAACAAATTGTAAGCGGTAGGGAGCGATTCCGGCATTATTCAACAACTGAAATTTTAAAGTGCGGGGAACACGAAGGTCGCTCTCACCTTCCTCTTGGTAGGTCCGCATCGTCTTTCCGCCACCGGACCGTGGGCGTGGGATCGCCCTGCACCTGGCACCGGAAATCCACAGCCTCCTCCTCCAGCACCACTTGGTTAATCGGTCGCCTGAGAAACGTGGGCCGCTCTTGAAAGAGACATCAAAATTCCTTAGTGAGTCAGAGGGCTGAAACGCACGCTTTTGACTTTTCGGCATCTTTTTGCCTACCGACCCACCCACCCAACGAGGAACAGAGGCTGAGCTCTGCAAATCCAGACGAGCGGAACCGACGACGTGCATCAAGAGCCCGGATCGCCAGGCTGGAGAGGCAGGGGCTGTGGCACCCAGCCCTCACCTCGGAGTCGAGAGCCACCACAAGGAAGCCCCTGCCAGCTCTGCCTTCCCTCCGGCCCTGCTCCCCCCAGGGCCGTGCCCTTCCCTGCGGACGCTTGGGCCCCGCACCGCCCCGCACACCCAGCGCGGTCTGAAAGCTCCTGCCGGCTCTGACGATGTCGGAGCTGCCAATGGAGACAGCCCGCCTTTGGCAATAATCAATAGCTCAACACTTCGGAGGAAAAAGTAAACTCCGCGTTACGCATCTCAGCCAATTGTGGACTGTCGTACAGAGGGGACTGTCTGTCACACAGAGGGTCAGAGTTTTCCCCATCCCCGCCACTAACTTCACTAGGGAAAACTAAATTAAGGTCTGAGTAACAAGTTCTGTTTATCCTCGTTATGTTAGCCTGCATGGCTACAAATATTATTAATCATTGTAATGTTGTACAGGCCTGCTTAATATCCAGATGCAGAGCCACAATCTGGTCTCAGTTATATTGGTACAAACTCAAAGTACCGGTAATTTCATTTGAAAGGATGTCGCTGGGTTGAGTTTCCAAGTTGCCTTTGGACTGCATAAATTTTGTTCTGTCCTCTCCTCGCCACACTACACTTTTATTGTCATAAATTATTTACACTAGAGTAAATTGTTGTAAGACTGAGCTTATATGAAGCAGTATTTCCCCTCAAGACAGGGATTTATTATAAAGATGTTTAAAACCGGTTACACACTACGTTTCACATTTCATTCTCAGCAAGTTGAAGGGTATGATGTCACTTAAAACACTACTCAAAATCCACACAGATGTAAGCAATACCAGATTCTGACTCATCAGGCAGTTTGTCTTGATAACAAGAGGGCTGAGTTTATTCGTTGGCTATCCATGTTTATTATGTCAGATAATAAAAAAAATAAATAGAAGAACATTAATAAGGTTGCAAAATCAAACACGCAGCACCTCAGTGCCAGAACTAAGGCTGTCTGCGTGCCCTTTCGTCACTCCCTTTCTGTTTATGCCTTATGGGACTGGTTGAAATTATATGATCACATACTATTTTTTCCGCAAACATTTTCAGCTTGTTGGTATTCATTTAACGAGCAGGTGTTTAATGTTTTGCTTTAGTTGTACTATTTAGTGGGTGGCCTCCTGTCATACCATTCAAACTTCGCTTCAAAGGAGGAATTATTAATTTCCTCATGACCTCCATGACACCTATCTTAATGCTTCATAAACAATTCACTTACTTTCGTAGCTCCTTTCCGAGGTGTGATGGAGATCTAAGAATGCAAGGTAAAAAATTATCTGCTAAATTTTGATGCTCAACCAGGGACACAAAACTGCCAATTATTTTTCTGGAGAATTTAGCATTATTTGTGTGTGTTCAAAGCTCAGCTTGCATTGAATTCAGCTGCAGCCAATAAAATGTTCACTACTTTTACAAATCAGAATATTAAGTCAGATATTAAGGAACACAAAACCACCTTACATAAATGAGTGACAGTATCACACAGGAATTTCATGATACTAGCAGGGGGACATATTGGCAGGGAAAAACATTATTTTGTCAGCAGAAGAACAGACAAGCTCAAGAATCCATAGCACTTTTCCAGATGCTAGAGATAAAAACATGTCTAACGGGCAGAGATTCTTCTCCCTATTTCTCCCAAGCCATTGCTTTTGTCCTAGTCCTGCCTGGGACCTGCAGGTTCCAGCAGCATTTGGGCGAGTAAATTCAGTTCAAGTCTCTCTCTGCACCTTGAAATCTCAGTCTTCATTTGCTGTTTCAAGTCTGTGTAAAGCCACTTACAACCTCCTTGTCCTGAGTGTCCTTCATCAGATATTTCCTTCCCTGTGCATGCAGTCTCCTGACCCTTCCCAGTCTCCAACTAGGTCTGCCCCTGCCCTCACTTATGTGTCTGTGTGTCTGCCAGCCTGTGACAGTGCCTCAAGTCACTCTCCGTTCCAGCCACTGGCTGTGTCAGCTCTTTCCAGCTGCCGACTGTTTCCTTAGCGGATTTGTCTCCTCCTAGCCCAGAATATTGCTTTTCACAGCTGGAAGCCAGCAAGTTCACAAGTCCAATCTCTCTTCCAGCTATCCATGCCTCTCACTTCTTCATAGCTCACAGCTTCTCCACTGTGTGTTTGAACTACGCTTAAACTAGAGCTTCTTTTCTCTGTGCCACCCAGATACAGCCCATTCACAGTATTAACACCAGAAAAATCGGTTGAAGTAACCAAGCATCGTCCCAGGAAGGTGACAGCAGCAGGAGCGCAGTGCAGTTGCAGGAAAATGCTGTTCAGAGCTGTGCTCTACCTGGTATCTCTGGTGTATGAATTGATGATTTAATTTTTTTTGAGAGGTGCATAATTGGATAAATTTAGTGAAAATTCTTTAGACAAGTGAAAAAATACATCTCTGGCATAGTGTGGGTATTTCCCATCAAATTTTAGGTCCCTGATATTCAGTATGAGGGACCTGCATTTCACAGGACAAAAAGCTTCCTCCTTTCCTCTCCAAACCCTTGCACGTTTCCCTCCAATTACCCCTTTCACCACCAAACTGCAGGAACTTCAACATTCTTAGAGAAGATGAATTATGTTGGCAATTAAAAAAAAAAAAAAATCAGTCTTCCAATCAGACTTGGAAAAATTTGCACAAAGCCTTTTAGTTTGACGAACTTATTAAAACCGGGCAGAGTAACAAAACCATTAGTTGTTAACCTTAATACTAAGCAGTGCACTTGGCCTGTCTGTAATTAGGTGGATCTAGAAGGGAGTATCTTAATGAAACTTTCTGTAAATTTGCAACAGTATCTTATTCATGACTTCTTAGAAGAGCTCAGATCAAACCCTGCTCTGACCTCATACACAATACACTGTGCTTTTTGGTATTTGTTTTTCAAGAGATTATCCTAAACCAAGAAATTTAGATCCAAATCAGCATTCTCATAGGTGATTTAGAGACCCTGGTTCACCCACGATGGATTTAAATAGCTCTGCATGTGCCTATATGTTGGCTTGGTCTGCATACAAAAATTATTTTAGACCATGTTTATAAAAGCTGCCTGTAAATATCTAAGAAACTAACATGTATATTTATGAAATTGCTACTTGTGGCTGTAAATGCTTCTATACAGGAGATGAGAAAACAAATTCCTATCAAATTTTGAGGAGACTCCAGCTGAAGAGACAGCAAATGGCCCAAAGGTCATTAGGTAGATCATTTGATTCCACATCAAGGCAATTTAGGGGTGTACATACTTGTTTGTTTCAGATCAGCTTCTCAAACTCTGTATTTTCCAAAACAGTTAAGAATTTGCCAGCAAATTAAAGCTATGTAAATACAGATCCCAGTTAGCAAGGAGATGCAAAAAACCATTAACTGCTATTTTCATTTTTCCATCATCTTTGCATTTTGCAGTGCAACACAGGAAAGAACAAGTTATCTCTCATGTTGTTTCCTGTATTTGTACTACTCAGACAACCCCTTGAATAAGTCCAATAGCTAATTACACAGCTATAAGTGATCAGAGTGAATGCCATCGCCAATGCAATTAACATTCTTTATGTGAGATTAACTGGATTTGAGTCACCTGCATAACTTGCTTACAATGTTAATCTCTCAGGAGACAGAGTGCTGCTTGCCCAAGCATGCTAAATAAAGCAGCTTTCTTCACACAGCCAGGTCAAATTTAGACTTGAGAAAAAAATCTTTTTATTTTTTTCTTTTGAAATGGTTTGCCCATAAATAAAGCCTTGCTGTATAATTAAACATTATTACTCTGTCAGCAGCATTCAGAACACAATATATTTGAGAAACAAGAAGCAACGGTAATAAATTAAAATCACAGACATATATAAAAATTTTAATATAGCTATTTTATAAGCTTTCACTGAGTAAATAAAGTACCCACTTCCCAGACTTTCTCTGATGAATATTAAAAATCTTTGAAGAGAACTATAAAATAGGTCATGGTTATATGTCATGTCACCCCGTCATGCTGTTACTGGGTGACCTTTATAACTTCAGAATAAACTTTGCTTGCAGTTATAAAAGTGGATTGTTAATGTAATCTGGACACACACCTATTATCTGTTGCAGTGCTTGAGATACACGCTGCAAGAAAACCTACAGAACGGATCCCAACCAGAAACACAGGAAAATTCTTTCCTTGCTTTGGGTGCTGACAGAAGTTAACCCCAGAACTCAATTTTTCCTCTATTTAACAATTGGTCTGAGTATCAGTGTATTAGAGAGACTCAGATGACCTTCAGATGTATTATTGCCCTTTCTCTGTTCCTCAAAAAGTTACACAGCCATATACAGGACCTCAATCTAATTAAAATGATCCTAACTACCTTAATATATTTTCTCTGCTGAGGCAACTGCTAGAGTGAAGGATTTGTTGGTGCCCATAATGTAAAGGCTCAATCTGATTTAGAACTGTTTTCTCTGTCTTTGCTGGAGAGAAGGCATTTTTAAAAAATGTTTTCATGTTCTAGAAAGAAGTACTAAAATATGAATGAAAAGGCTTTGGGGAGGGATTTAATAAAAAATAATTAAAAATAAAAGCTTTTTTTCCCTTTAGTGTTCTGATGTAAAGGGAAAAAAAGAAACATTAGATGGTTGGAAGTAAGTTTCACTTCAGAATGCTGTCAATAGTGTAGATATTTCATTAATTGCAACGTGATCTAGATAAAGCTCTCTGCCAAAAGTGAAGATCTGGAAGAAGACAGAATATTAGGATCATACTAAATTTACCTACGTTGGCCAAATAAATGAAAATACAGCTGCAAAAGGAGATGGGTTTATATTTAAAGACATTCTTCTACTGCCGCTCTTTAGGCACTTTTCCATTTTTCATTCGAGAAATAAGCACTTGTGTAGGTATTGCAAACTTCTACACTCTAAGCAGTACCCAAGATATGATGAGCTTGCACAGTAAAAGCGTGGAGCACTGTTAAGAGGCAGATGGAAATAAAGTAGAATAATTTTTATCAATTGTTAGTGTTTTTCTCCTTTTACATACATCCACAACTGTGTTAATTTAAGTTTTTACAAAGCATTAGGTATGGACTTCAGAGACCAAATCAGATCCTTTTTCATAGCATCCTATTATAACTTGTCAGTATCTGTTGATAATAAATATTGCAAAGCCAAAATGGCTATTTGCAAACTGCCACAAGTACACTGCAAGTGAGAAATACAAGAATTTGAATAAAAAACAGGAGGAGCTTTGCTCTGAAGGACAAAATACACACTACCAATTTCTCTGTCTCGAACTGTGAAGGTATACCCGGTTTTGGTAGATTTTCTATTTGGCCGGGAAAGCTTCTGGGACTAATTTCCAGGGTACAATGGAACAAGACTCTCTTGCTAAGGCCTTCCACACAGTCAGAGCTCAGGAAAGCAAAATGGGGCACAAGGTCTTCATTAAGGGGGTTTGGGTTTTTTTCCTCTAACATCATCTCATCAGAATATAAACTTTCTGGAACCACAGTATCTCTTTCAGCCTGGCAATGTCTAGAGAACATCAAACACAAATACTTCTTCAAGCATCAGACAAAAATACCTGTTCATCCCACAGGACCTTGTTAGCTGAAAAAAGGTTCAGGTACCAAAGCTAAAATCAAAGATTAATCCAAAACCATCTTTAATATGTCTGAATTGACATATCTTTTAAGACATTTTTGTACTTGTCTTAGTTATGCTTTGTATTCTTCTGAGGCTCTTCTAAATATATCTTTTTCCACTGCTTGATGCCAGCCTCTTGAAGTTGATGTATTAAGGCCTTCATTGATTTCACTGAGCTTCAGAATCAATATACAAGACACACCTTTGTACATTCTCTTCAAACATACCATTTTAAGTCCAAAGGAACAAAAAGTAGCCCGAAATAGTTTAAACAACTTCAAAACTTATCTGAGAACAGTGCAGGAGCATGACAAAATGATAAAATATTAACTTAAATAGTAAATCTTACTTTATTTAATTTTTGGCTCCATATTATGTATTTACAAATGAAGCTTTATTGTGAATTGGAACAAAACTGTTTCTGTTTTGTATCTTGCTTTAATTCTGTTCAGCCAAAGGCTATGAGCCCAAACACATGCAAAGCAGCCTAATTTGTATCACTTAGACTTCTGAATTTGGCCTTTAGAATAGTCCAGAACAATAAAGTACCATGCAGCCTCTTCTTGTGAACATTAGGATTGATGGATTAGTTACTAACTTTCTTCAAAGGCCAATTTAGACTCTGTGACAGACCCTGTTTTCTTGCTTTGCTCCAAGATTATGCCTTGGATCCTCATAACAGCAAAAACTAGCAGCAGTGTTTGAAAGAGAAGATTAACAAAATGCAATGCATCATTGTCACTATTCAAAACAGAGGTATAATTTTTGGCAGCATTGCTTATATAATTAGTTTGCTTTATGACAATTTACTGTGAAAGTTTGGCAATTTTCTACCAGTAGAAGCAGCATGACTTGGGAACAAAAGGAAAGAAATCTGCACCACCACTAACAGTATGCTTGAATATCCTCAACCTGGATGAGTGCCTAAAAGTTGAAAACTAGGTTTCATATTCAGATGGGGTTGAAAAAAAAAATCACTTGCTTTGTGAAAGTTCTATATGTGTTATCCACAACTCTCTCTCAACAAAGGTGACTGAATGCGTACCCAGCCAAGTGGATACATTCTGCATGCGGGAAACTTATTTTCCCCTCCTACTTCTTTCCAAGGTTCTTATTGCTCATTTTATTTTATTTTTTTTAAACTCAGGAAAGATGTAATGTTTTAGGCTAGGCTTCTATGCTGTTCCCCTTGGGCCACCAGTTACCACCACACTGACTCAGTTTTTCCAGAGGCAATGCCTCAAGCTAAATTTACTGTCCAGGGAGCCAGAGATCTGTCATGAGTCACATGCAGAAATCAGCTTCAGGTATTACAGAAAAACTTGCAAAGCCAAAAGTAACAAGTGGCGGATTCCTGGAAAAGTTTGAGAACTAGTATGAAACAGTCCTTTTTCCTACAGAGTACCGTATTTACTAAGGCCCCCTCCACACTATGGAATGGGTTTGGGGATTTGTTACTTGGAAAAGGAACAGAGACATTAATAATCAGCCAATTAATACACATTCCTCTCCAGAATCAGCACAAGCTGTAGGCTTGCCAGCCACTTTATTAAATTCTCTAAGCCTCTTAGCTAAGATGTCTTCATTTTGACTTTAAAGCCCATTTTCAAATATGTTCAAAACAAAGTTGGGCACATGAAAAATATGTAAGTATTATGATATTTTTAGCATATTTTTCTCAACATTTGCACTATTCCCATGTTCCTCATACCTATGAGTCATATTAGAGGAAGGCTGTAGACTTAACAGATCACCCGTGGTTTTGCCTGTGTTCAGTAAAGTCAATCTGAACATGCACAGCCTATCTGATGGTTCCCAGAGTTGCTGGATTTATTGGATTTATTGTGCATGCTTAGACTGATTGGACTGTCCAGTAGAAACATTGCTTCCTGGAAACATTATGGATAATGCTCTCCAGTGCACTGTGCAGGCACCCACCCATACATGAGCTGCTGCCTGGAGTCCAGGAGTGCAATACAACTGTTCCGCTGGTGGAAGGCAAAGCCAAGCCACCTCCTTTTGTACGGAGCTGACCAGGACTAACCTGGATACGTCTGTACAGTGAGCCCAATACACCAACCTAGAGCTTCAGGGCCAGGTGGCAGCCAAGAAAAGGGCATAGCTGAATGGTCTTGTCAAACAGCAGATCATAACCTGAGTGCCTGCTTCCTGCATGCTGTTCTTGTACAGCACAAAGGAAGATAGGAAGGGAATACCTAGACAGAAGTGGAATTTCAGATAGGAAGATACCCAGATAGGAAAGGAATTTTAAATATAATTTTCTTTAGGTAGTCTAACACAGTTATGAAGAACTAAAATATGTAATTTCATTTATTACTGATTTTGTTCAGTATTCATAAAATAGGCTTAGATTGTAATTTACAAATTGCTTGCTATGATATGATTAAACCCTGTAAAAAATTTCAGAATATTGTAATTGGTTATGTATTATTTTACATATCAAGACAAACCTAATACTTTTCGTAGCTCTGCAGGAAATGAATTACATGCATATTTCAGTTTTTATTCCTACAGATCAATGCTTTTTAACAAATTATTTTCTTAAGGATTTCTTAAGGCTTTGTAGTTTAGGACTGCAATCTGCTTCCTATCCACAGGGAGTATTACCAAATATTATCAGTACTTAAACTGATGAAGAAGATACGTCATGTCTCTTTTACATCTGTATAAAGACACTACTTCAACAGATGGGCTGCAAAGGACATAATAATTTGATAAAAATCCTTTCTGTGTTTTTTTTGCAAGGTATACTAGTTCTGTCTTTAAAAGTCTTCTGCTTCCATGAATCCACAACAAACTAAGTGGAGTGGAAGCCTTTACAGTCTTGTAATGCTGGAAAGCAGCAAATCCTCAGTCACTCACGGATCTTCTCTAGCAGAAACTTATCTAAGCCTTTTGTGAATCCCATAATGTTTTTTATAAAGTTTTTTTAAAGACTAGCAAATGTTGAATTGCATATACATGCAAACACAGATGACAATATGTGTGACTGGTTTTCCAGTGCACCGTATTAGGCAGAAGGTGAAAAAATAAGGAGCATCTGATTCAGAAAGGACCTTAGGACTTCTGTGAAAAACCTTACTGGAATTACAAGCAGTCTTGTTTGGCATTTCGACATTGTATCAAGAGTATCAAAGAGGTGTAGCAGGAGGGAACATTAACATTATTTCTTGTTCTTTTTTGTATGTATGTACATGTTTTCATTAGCAGTAAGGGTTTTTTTCCTTATTGATTTTCTTCTGTTTGCTCAAGACCTCTTGATTAATTCCTACAAAACCACAGCTAATGGTAAGTAGAAATGTCATGACTACAGGATGTAACACAGCAGGATTTTGCGCCTTTGCTTCTTATCCTGTTGTTAGCAGGGTGGATCCAGCTCTAGGTTCAGTATTACTTTGTTCTTGCTCTAGACCCTAACCATAAAGCAAATGTTCCTAACAACTGCTTGCCTTGCCCATCAGGTCTGGAAGCTCTTTCACATAGGATGCCTATTCATTTTTCTTTCATTTAGCAGCACCAAAAACCTAAATGATGCCCTGGCTTACAGAATGAAAAGCTGTTTCATGCCCTTTAAAAAACAAATGACAAAAATTTCTCTATATATTATAAAAGTTGACCTCAGAATATTCTCCAATGACTTGTTACTGATCAGTTGAGCTCTTTTGTGCTCTCCTACAAAGGTTTGATTTCACAACCCCACAGGAATAAGGAATTATTTAAGTAGTAGGCAATGCTAGTCCAAATCTCTGTTAAGCAGGCATTGTCAACTGTATTAGAAGTAGCTTAATTACATTTGGTAATTTTGTGAAGGAGAGCATTATGTCCTGCATTACCATCTCTGAGTGTATGCATATCACTAAGCACCTCCAATTAGGCTGAAACTATGCGCTCAGCAGAAAAATGTTGAGCCATCACAGCTTCATAATTATCAACTGCAGCCATTGAAACCTGGTCTTCTTCAGAAACTCTGAAACGCAGTTTAAGCAGTACTGTTGTGTTTTGTTAACCTTGGTTTGCCTCAACTTTTGATAAGCCACCCAGCTCAGTTCAGTCTATGACATTTGTAGTGAAACGTTGCTTTACCAAAGACAGTCAGCTCTGCCGGGTCGCTGTCTCGCTCCCCCACCATGTTTGTTCCAACACAAGTGTACATGCCGGCATCACTTTTTCTTGTATTGGAAATCATCAGCTTTCCACCACGTATCTGTTTCAAAACAAGGAAGATATTTTTAACTGCAAATAAACAAAAGACATCAGAAAAAAGCTATCTTCTCAGGCAGCCAGTTCCAGAACTAAGGCATTTAAAAGTTTTGTTGGTAAATATGTGTATAGCTTTAAAATTATAATTCTATATACTGAAATATCTTTAAGCTGCTCTAGAACACATTTCATCCTACTGGCTGACTGTAACTGCATTTCAGTTTTTTCTTTGGTTTTCATTAAATGTTTTACATTTTGAAGGTCACATTTCTTGCTGTCTCTTTGGAAACACAGAGTTCTTGTATTTCTTACATGAAAATATGTAAAGCACTCTTGACAGAGATGAAAAGAAAAAGACAATTTTACTTAGTTTTATTCAGTTAATTTTATTTTAGTGATGTCTGAACAGTTTTCTTGTTCACCGATTAAGACATTCTATTTTCCTTGATGCAAACAGACTGAATCTAGCCCAAACTGAGAATTCACCTGACTCCCATAAGACTTAACATTTTCCTGGCTACAAAGGGTGCTTACAGAGTGAAAAAGCAGAGCAGTTGAAAGAAATAAAGTAAATTTGAAGCTTGTGAAGTCACAGACAATGTCAGAAGTTAGACAAAGGAGTGCTTCAGAACAAGCTCGGAATATAGCCAGAGAAACTTCAGAATCAGGGCATGATAAGCAGTTCCCTGCCACTCTTCCGTCCTCTACCCTTGGGCAGACCACAGCAGAGACAGCCTGGCCCACAAACAGCAGCTACTTAGATTGTTTAGCTTGAAATACTTCCTGAGGCATCCAAAGCAACAAACAAGCTTCCTGATAGTACTTCCATATCAAATAACGCCAGCACTGAATGAATTACATATTGTTACATACAACATAAAACTTTACTGAAGGAATATTAATGGCGAAAAGTTAAGCGTTTAAAAATTAGCAATTAAATACTTCCCCACACCCTCAATTTATCCCATTTGCTTGCACATACCACAATATAATTTCTAATCACTTCGTAAGCTAGGTATTTCTGCTGGATCATTTTTCACTCAGTACATGGACTTCAACCAGTGTTACTCATTTACGCAATATGTATTCCTATTCAAGAACAACCATTCTTTAGAGTATAACCTCAGCATTCATTTAGAATACACATCCTAATTACTAGACTAAATGCAACATTACCAATGTCTTCCTACGCTGTTGGCTTTTTTTCCCATGGAGTATTTGTGTACCTCTTAGATATGACTGATATTATCTTTAAAACACCTCTCTGATATAAGGTCTGATATTTTATAACTGAGATCTCATTTCAGTGAACTGAGCTCTAGAAAAGGTAAGGCCAAATCAGTCAATGACATCCACCGAGTCCTCCATCTAACAGGGTACCTTACATGACCAAATTCACAGCTCTAATGAACCTCTGTTACACTGGTTATACAAATCAAGCCTCGAGAAGTTCCAATCGGACACCAAACTGGAAGGAATAAACAGCTTTCCCCTGCTCGTTTGGGAAAGCTCAGAGAGGCAAACTGCCAAGAGTGAAGACGAGTCTCTACGGGAAATGCTACAAAGCTGTAAAGTTCTGTTGCACTCAGCCCTGGGGCTTCAATGCAGGCCATGTCGACGGACCACCACCCGAGTTGTACTCACACTGATCCGCTCTTCCCTGTCATCAATGCGGATTTTATCTTTCTTCCAGTAGATGGTGGGCTCAGGGTGTCCACGAGGTGGCTGGCACTCCAGTATGGCAGGCTCTCCAGCTGCCACCACAACATCTGTAGGGTTTTGGCGGAAGTCATCCCGTAGCACTAATCCAATACAAGAGAGAAAGAAGAAAGAAATTACTAGAAGTGATGACTTTGTGAGCACGGGAAAAAAAATACATGCAGATACATATAATATTAAACAAACAAACGAACAAGTCTCAACCGTTCTTAGGTGCTGACTTTGCATCCTTTATTTGCTATAAAAGTTCTCATAAAAGACGTTGGTGAGGTGTGACCTTTTGTGCAACAGAGGCAGATTTCACACACATGGGTTGTTTTTCCTTGTCTTTTCTCCAGATAAGAACACCGCTCTGCATTTAAATTAGAAAGACCTGTAGCACCCATTACTCTTTTTAGGCTTGACAGGGTGACTTCCCATCCTTGCAAAAGTAGCATCGCAGGTCTGATGTTGAGTCCTTTTCATGAAAGAAAACAACATGCTGAATATTTGGCTTGCCTGGACCTCCAACTTCAGCGTAAGCTAGGTAAAGAAGCAACACAACTGATACTGAATTGCAGAGTTACACCTTGATTAAGGGTATTGTTATTATTATCATTATTATTGTCATCACCAAATACACGCTGAAGTAATCACCAGTTCTGAAAAGTGTCAGAGAAATCAAGCTGATGATAGTGTGCTCCCAGCATATTTATTTCTTGCTTTTATTTTTTCAGCTTTAATATTTCTGCAACTTTGACCAGTGCTGTCCCATGACATTGAAAGAAAAGAGCATTTAAATCACCAACCTGTTTGAGAACTATATTAGGCAACACAGGCCAGCTTCTTATGTAAATCAAGCTTCCATAAAGAAGGATTAGGTCCATCTAGCTGGCTTCAGTGTGTTAAAATGATATCCACTTCATCATTATTCTTCCATGTGTGTCCTAGTCTCTAGGTTAATTGACATTCTTATAAACATAAAACTGAAAATAGCTCTAGATGAGCTACTGAAATAGAATTTAGGGCATTTCCCCTCCTTGAGTTTCAGCTACGTATGGCTTTCATTACAGCTTTAAAACAGTTCTCGCCCTTAATGGAACCAGAGCCCTCTGAGAAATTAGAAAACACTGTATCCTAGTGAAGGGGCAAGTCAGGAAGAGTTCAGCAGAAATTGCTCAGTCTCATTTCATAAGCAGAGATAATTTACTGCTTTCAATGTTAATAAAATGTGCCCCATTTTAACATTTGGAACTGAATATTTTTCTGTTCTGTAATAAGCCAGAAGAAAATATCATTAATACATACAAAAATTGGTCTCTGAATGGGCTGAGGTGAGCAGGCTGTATACATGTGGCACTTGAAATGACGCAGAAGGTAACTTTTATTGTTCCCCGTTTTGGGATACACAGGTAGATCCCACAGGAAGGAAGGAATTAATTGGGAGTTAATTCCTTTTCTAACACAAAAAAGAGTCATTATTTAGGTCTTGCTCTTGAAGCATAAAATAAAAGTGACAGGACGCAGTTGGCAATAAACGCAGCTTTGGCAAGAATCCATAGTCTACCTAGGTGACACACCCAATTGATACATTTTTTTCCAACAGATAACTTAACAAAAGACTCAATTCCTACATATTTCTGATGAATACAAATCACTCATACACTTTTGATTCACAATAATCTAATTTACAGAAATGGAATTTATAGAGCTTCAAGATCAAATTGAAGAAATAACTTATGTAATGCACAACACAGAAACAGGACGCTGAAGGTCATGGGCTGCTGACTGTTTGGCATTACAACATTTTGCAAAGCCAAGAAAGCTAATACCACAGCAATTTCAGGGAAAGAACCAGAAAAAAAAGTCTTAACAAAATCATCTGTTTTAGGAAGCATTTTAATGTGTCTCTGTAATCACTAGGATACACAGGAATAAAAAATAATTCTAGGTAATGCTATACCCTCTTTCATGCAACTGGCAAATGGATAAACATCAACTTCTTCCATTATTATTACACACAAAATAAATATGAATTTTTATTGGTTTGATTCTTTGTACAACTACAAAACTTCAGTGGAAACCCACTAGTGGAAAATCCTCAGAAAACCAGCAGATCCCACAAAATAATGACTTTATACTCCTGACTCCTAACTCCTGGCAGCAGTATTAAGGAAAGCATTTTGCTTGAACACTTCACACTGCTCTATGAAGCTGACAAATACATTTTTTTGGGGTGATACACAGCAAATTACATTAACTTTCTCTGAATCATCCCAGCAACTGTGTAAGGTTCCAATCAGCCTAAGAATATGAGGCTAAAAGGAGATTTGATTTTATCACATTCCTTTACCCAAGTCTTACTGCAAATCTGGCTTGAATGGAAGACAAAATTGATGCCACGGGGTTTACTTAATCTTGCTCTGTACCTCAGCGCATACGTGAATCTTGAATAGATATATCTTACCATTTCCATCTAAAGCATTCTGTGTTTTGGAGAAAAACAAAAAATGGCTGAAGAAAAATGAAATGGGGAAAAAATAAAGCAGAGGTAGAAGGACAAAGATAAGAGAAAAATGTGTGGAATATAAATTAAAGAGATAAAACAACTAAGAGAAGAAGAGTGGGAGCACTGTAAATGTAGGGGGAGTGAAAACAAAAAGCCAGGTAAAGGAAGGAAAAGAGTAAGAATAAAAGCAGAGGGAAAAACAAGGCAAAAGAGCAGAGGGCATGGGCTACCATTCCTACAATTCAGCGCTTTTAATGCAATATCACATTGAGGATACAAAGCACAAACATTAATCTGATCAGCACAGGCATCCCAGCCCATCCAAACATCACCCCAAGAGAGGAGGAGCCGGGAGGGGACCGGAGCGCAAGCTGACGAGCTCCACTGTCCCACTCCAGCGGCATAGAAAGCTGCAGAAGAAAGGAGCATCAACTGGAAGTTGAGTTCACACTCATTAGCACAGTAAATGGAAAAGTTGCAGCACAGCTTAGTGCATTCACCATATCTAATGGCATAATCGTCTGTGAAAACAGAAAAATGGTTGAGAGCTGCAGAATATTCCTCAGCCAATTATCCACAATTGCTGGGTACTTCCAAGTAACTATTAGTGTGCCTGAGCAGATCACCCTCTCCACACACTGGCAAGTGGCTTTTTTTCACTTGAGAAACCAACCCTCCTCAGGGCCCTCTTGGCAGGGCACAAATATCACAATTTTAAAAATTCAACACAAGTGGTGAAATGCTGCCATCAGGCTCCTCTTCCTCACCCTGTGTTCTTATTTTGCTTCATTCCAATTTTAACAGAAGTTACACAGCTTCCTCTGTGCTTGCACGGGCATTACTCTACGTTTAAGAAAGGATGCCAAAGAGAAGGATGGCCAGCATCCCGCCCTGCTTGCCCGTGCTGGGACCACAGTGCTGCTGGTCTCCTCGGGCAGCGGGACCCCAGAGGCTGCCGCAGCCCCAGCGGCAGCGACAGCGATGCACAGGGCAGCTGCTCCCCTCTGCCAGTCCAACGGCAGCGCAAACATCCTCACATTTCCAGAGGCAAAGCCTCGGAAGGGTAAAAGCATCCGGGTGGCTACACTTCGCTGTCTGGAAAGGCACTGGGGCACCAGAGAAAGGACAACGAAATTGTACACACAGCCTACAATGGTGCTGCGGACAAAAGTTAATTAAAGTTTGATCAGTCTCTTTGTAGCTCAAACAAGCTGATGCTGCTCAAACAAGATAGATGCCTGCAAGATTTCAAGTCAGTCTTTAAGGCATGTGAAGTCCTGCATGGCCATTTAGCAGTACTCATGAGCACAGTCCCAGAAAGGGAGGACATCCAGTGATGGCAGCACTGAGACGAATGCTCACTGGCCAGGCACCTGCCAGGGTGAGGGAGAAAGAAGAAAAAAGAAGTCTCCACTACCGAGGCAACTGCTTACCAGCACCTGCCACATTAGGACCAAATCCAGGCCTCGGTCAAACTGCTGCTCGTAAACTCAGGGAATTACATGGAAACAGAATGAATTTCCTCGACTGAGGCTCCAGCAATTTGTTTAAAGGAAGCGGGGAGAAAGCCACAACGTTTATGGTGTAGGAGGGAAGGTGGCGAGGTCAAACTTATTCTAGGCTAGATATCTGTGCCTTAATCCTGCTTTTCACTACAACAGCTTTCAAGCCCTTAGAAAGAAAACATTTTTATAGGATTTACATTTACATGACGATTACAAATAACCATCTGTCTGCTTCCACTTTTCCAATCTGGTCCATGTCCCACGAGCCCCCAGCCTGTGGTCAGAGCAGCTAAGCTGGAAGGAAGAAGTGGATGCCCGTCAGGAGGCTTTGGGATAATTGCATTCTTCTCCCACCAGCTCTCGGCTCTCCACCTCCTCCCTCCAGCACGCATGGCGAACATCTGAGATTACCGGGGATGGGAGGAGGAGAAAGGCTATCTTTTTTGCCTTTTTCAATGAATGATAATGTCTTAAAACACAGCTACATCTGTCATGCTGACTAGAGGGTATAAAGAGATATCGAGTAAATATTAATGTGCTTCTGTAACTTGCGTCTGGGTAGTTTATCTTCCCCCTCCTTTCTTGCTTTGTGTTTACCTCGGAATAATATTATTCTCATATAAAGATTTTACACAGCCACATCAGTGGCAGATTGGTCACCTGCCACATGCAGGTAGGTCTCCCCTGATCCAAGGCGTTGCCCCACAGGCATTTTCCTAAATCCGCATTTTTCCACCACTGCTTAGGTGCCTCTCTCCTCTGATACACACTGATATGCAAAATCAACATGAATTTTTATGTCAAATAGCTGCCCAGATGTTGTGCAGTGGACAGATTAAAGGATTATTATACTTTAGGCAGCGTATGGTGCAGGAGGGTATTTTAGAACTTGGCTAATGTGTATGATCTACTGAAATGGTCCCTGAGCAAGCTGGCACTACCTGCTGAAACAGGGTGACAGAAAAACACCAGGAGGTCACAGTCAACCTTCCTCGTGAAGAAACCTTAACACTCTTTGTTTGAGGATGCTGCTGCCCTACCTCTTTGTTTCAGCAACCACCTCTGTCACATTTCAGAAGGAAAATTTGATAAAAAATCACAGCCTAGGCAATAGTCCTAGGCAAGACTCCCAGGGAGTTCCTGAGCTCTCTCTGTGTGTGCACATCCTGGGAAAAGCTGACATATTTTTTTAAAAAAAGATGATAAGGAACTATATGATTTTTTTCTCCTGTTCTTTTTCCCATCCTTCGCCTGTCTCCTGATACAGATATTGCCTAGGAGACATGACAGCTAGCTAATTTACCATGATTCAAAATGTTCAGTCTTTACCTTAAAATGAAGCCCCAAACCCGTGAGACTCATTTTCAGAGGTGTTAGGGTATTTTCAAAGAGTCCAGTAGCTTCAACAATGTTTGATTAATAGGGTCCCTAGAAATCAAAGTGAGGAAGAGAGCAACGGGGAGATACCTGCATCAAGAAGTAAACCAAGGAGAATCTTCTTCCTTGCAGATTCAGCAACTTTCTCTGGCTTCATCCTTTTTTCTCACTCAGTATTTCAAGTGCTTCTGAACTCAGTAACCTACTCAGTACTTACAGTTAAAGCTAGCATGCTTTTTATTCTCAGGCCTCAGCAAAGACAAGATGTGGAAAAAACACTTCATTCCGACACATCTTCTAAAACGTCTAACATCTCATACATACAGATATAGACATTTACAGAATTTGGACTTTCTGATGTGAGTTAATGTCTCAATGTGAAAGTGGAGACTCTTGCTTCTAAACACAGAATCTATTAAACGAGGTGAACAGAGAATTACAGTGTCAGAAATCAGGTGCATGAAGCAACACTGACATGCGAGTAGACAGATTCCAAATGAAGTCAGCGGGAGATAGTAGGGTTTTTTTCTCTCCTCTACATTTCAGCCTGAGGTGTATCCCAACTAGCTGTTTGCACAAAGGTCAGGAAAAAAAAATACACTTTTTGCTTTCTTATTTACAGCACACACTGCAAGAGTCAGACTTTGAAATCTTTCTTCAACAGTTAACCCAATTAAGGGCACCAACGACCTATTTTCCATTTTACACAATTACTCAGGTATACAAGTGATAGTTATTGCAGACATTAGGTTATGATTTGTTTCTGATTTTTTAAAGAGTGCTATTTGTGCTGAATTAAGCATATGCAATACAACCCAAGTACACTTAGTGAAAAATTGCATAATGTTCTTGCCTTTCTTGTGATTCATTGGGATAATTTGAATGCAACCTGACATCTCCATGATTTTTTCTGAAAAATTTTATTTGGCTACTAGAGAGCATGAAGAGTGGAGATTTCTCTAATTTGGGACATAACATATTTGTGTTTAAGCTTCCTGATTGAGAACAAAGAACTATCACCTGTCTTCATTGCATTGAAGCCCCAATAACCTTCTCCCTTTTTTAAACTCCCACCTCCTTCCACCAACAAATTCTGAATGCTACAGTTAACAGTCAGCAATCTCATTACGCATCTGCTATAAATCTTCAAAAGCATCACTGTGTTTTGACAGTCATGAAAGGCAAAGGGAAGCAATAAGCATAACCAAGTATTCTTCATGAATGCAAATATCCTGAAGACCACATTTAAGTAATTTCAGAAATTTAAAGCTATACAACGTAATACGTTGAAAAATTTTCTCCAGGATACAGAGCAGATTTCTTTTTTCTTATTCTTAAAGCATAATCACTCTTGATGAATGCACTGCACAGATTGCTAATGCTAACTAGAGACATGTTACCAAGAGTTTTATTTCATTGAAACTAAAAAACCTATTACTTGCTTAAAAGTTCAGAGACTTCCTAGAACTGGTACCGCAATTGTAGACAACGAACTTTGAAAAATGTGCATGGTCTGTTCTAAGTCTTAAGATTTAACAGGGATCAGACATTTAGCAGTTTACTACAACAGTTACTTAATGATCCTTTAAACTCAAGTCTCACTTTAGCTTTTACATGCTTTTCACATTTAATGGATATTCAGAAAATCCTGGGCAAGTAATTTATTTTTTCCCAACTAATGTGAATATCAGATTTGGAACCAAGCACAGCTTCAAAAAACACCACATAACAACTGAAGTACTGTACTTGTACCACCACTTGTATGCCAGCATGTCTTCTTTGCAGCAAGAATATGGGACTAGTTTCACCAAAAGCACTAGAGAACTCAAATCACATCAACTACGCTTCCCTCCCAGCAATGCAGTAGGAAGGATCGTGTTTTGTAAATGAGGCATTTCTCCAGAATCCCTTGCAGGCTTCTCTCAGAAAAAGGATAGATTGGACTGTATAGACCTTTGCTCTCCTGCAGTAGAGCCATTGTTAGGTTCTAACAAGCAAAACTTAAAAAAAAAAAAAAAACCACACCCCAAACTTAAAGGAATTAGAAATATATAACCAATTTTCAAAAGCAATGGCATCCAAAAAACCTCAGATTTTACTGTCAGAGATATACGAACAAAATTCAAGTGGGAGTTTTTCATCGAGTGCTTCAGCAGAGCACACAGATACTGCACTGTACATACAGACTACAGCACAGAGATTCTCCAGAAAATACAGATTTAATAAGTAAGTTCAGAAACAACAATATAATAGCAAGCAAGTTTACTGTTGTGAGTACGAAAGTAGTGCTGCTAGGTACCTGCACCACTATGCTCAACCTAATGAATGCTACCTTGAGTTTGACATAGCATTAACGAATTTTATTTTTTCTGTTTCCAGACTGAAGTTGGTTCTCCTGCAACCACTTTAGCTGCTTCAGTCCCCTGGGCTTGAAGTTCCAGCCCAGCCAAAACACCTGAAATGTACATGTGCCCTCGGTAAAACAAAGGAATAAGAACAGATGAGAATCATGAAAACGAATACAAATGAATGAATATTTCTTGTACCAGAAATATAAAATGTTATACGCTTCATTTAACCAATAGAATACAGACTGCAATCTCCGAGCTCCACTGAAGTGTGAATAGCCTCTAATGAACTTCTTGTGTACACATGCACAACACACACACAACAGCTGGGATGCTTTCCCATCTTGGCAGGGGGTCACTGCCACATTGCTGCTTTACTTTAGCCACATTAGGCAAAGCGTCGGATAAAATAGTCTGTTGCCCAACATAGGAATTCTCTTCCTTCCATCCCTCCGACCTCCTCCCCTAACCCTGGTCTCTGTCAAGCTTTATCTGTTAATTACAAGCTAAAATCCATCTATTCATTTTTTTTGTGAGCAGGGTGTTGTTTTGTTAGAGCTTTTGCATTGCTCTTTTCAGAAGTCAGGATATAAAATGAGATATTTCAGCAGACATAGCAAGGCATGTATTTCTTGATAAGCTTTTGCAGCTCCGTTGCAAAGGGACTGTGCAGCCACACTTCATCAGATACCGAGCATGAGATGCATTCACAGTTGGCACGCAGAACTGGTGGAAGCCGTCTGCTGCTTCTCGAGTACCTCACTTCCCATCCTGCAAACTGTCCTCATGTCAACGGGCCATTCTGGGGTGCTTGCCAGGTGCCGTTTAAACAGGCCTGCTCTATCGGTCTGGCTGGCCTCGTGTCCTCTGTCCCGCAAACGGGCACAGCACGTCACAAGGCTCAGCAGTGGCATTTCCTGCTGGACCTGACCCTGGTGTGCCCTCTGCAATTGTCAACCTTCCAAAGGGCTTCACTTTTTTTAGCATTAGTCCCAGCAAATTGAGACTGGAAACTGGAAATGCATAAAAAGGGTTTGCGCGGCTGCCACCGAGACATGCCCAGTCATTTGGAGCTAGTGGCAAACAAGAGCCGTGAAAAGGAAGAGCTGTGTACCCAGGGAGTGGGACAGCAGAAGGTCACAAGTCACCACTCAGTGTGCTCACCACTCCAGCCACATTTGGCACTACGTCTCCAAGAATTTACAGCAACATCCCCCCCCCCAAACATCTCTACCACTTATGATTGCATATTATTTTAATTCAAAATTAATTTAATACTCGACCACAAATTAAAAAAGTAAGGGTGCATGGTCCAGACATTGTTCATTGAAACTCCAACTCCCCCTTCTCTGAGGACAGTAAAAATATTTTTTTCCTCCAGTGTTCAAGTGTCAGGTATTTTTGAAGTTCCATCATTGAATTCTTCCTTCATAAAAGGCCCCTTTCAAATTTAACCACTGACCAACAATGTTAGATGCCCTTTCTTTCTGTATTATCTTGAAAAATGTAAAATAATTTATCTGTCATTTATCATCACAGTGTTCTGCAAAATGAATTTAAGTTTCCAGAGCTCTAAGGAACTGAAGGAGCAGTGTGATATGTAGACCCTGTATTAAACGCTCTTAGGAGAGAGTCATTTGAGTTCTGCCAACATGTTAACAACTAGGGAATGATCCATAACAACTAGATGAAACAGTAGTTTTATACCATCTAAACATGGAAAAGAAGCCCCAGATTTGTGATTTTATGCAAAACAAAGAATAGAATAGTGTAATTTGCAGGAAATCTTTTGCAGTTTTGATATGCTCAAATAGTATAAGGAATTACTTCCATACAATATGAAATATAACTCTCCCACTTACTTTCAAAAGAGAAAAGGAACGTAAGAGTTCACAGTGCCCTCATTATTATTCACTACATGGTGCAAAAAGAAAGAAAAAAATTAAAGAAGCAGGAGCAAAGACCAACCGTAGTAGCCTGAAGCAATAATTTTGAAAGAGGAGCTTCAGCACCCAGAGGGCGACCAGAACCTGGGTGTCCAGCTCCACCCTCCAGTCACACTATGCTGTGCCTGAGACTCCAAATGACCTTCAGCTGAGTGGTTACACCAGCTCCCAGACATACTGTTGAAAATGTCATAGCATAGTATTTTGAATTGCAGTAAAGGTGTAACAGTCCTTTTTTTTCTAACTAATACCACTTTCCCAAAGTGCTATTTCACGTAATTTCAAATTTTGCATACTATAAAATCAAACAGCACAATAAAGCTACAAGAACAAAATAAAACCTCCGCTTGCCACACATCCTTCTAAACCCTTTGTGCTGAATATCCCTCTGGCAGTTCAGTACAAGAGAAAATCAGGGTAACTACGTGTCTGCTGATGGAGAAAACAGACAAAGAGCACAACCCAAATAATTGTTTACCTCAGACTATAGAGAAGAAACAACCTGAGATGTGCCTGTAGAACAGCCTTTAACGGGTGTGTTACTGAACAGCTGGAGCAGCCCTTCAGATGAAGGGCTCACATTCCTCTTCAGTGTCTCAAAGACCTCTGTTAATCCCACAGTTATGATATAAAATAATTTTTTCAGTCTTTCCTCTTGCTTTGTTTTTGTTTAGATAAACCATCAGTGTAACAAAGAATCTATTCCAGCACAAGGACATTTAATAACCAAATACCGAAGTAGTTATTGTTTTAAACGGGAACCTCCCAGCACATTTAAGTCACTCATATCACTCCTCTTTAGCAAGGAGTGTAACTAGACACACAGTACCTGTGTCTGTAGCTACCACAAAAGATTTAATTTGTGTACTTTTATACAGTTATCGTCATTCTTCAATTGCATTAGAAAACAAAAGGCTATACTGACAAGATAAAGTATTCAAGCACCATATAATAGACAAATCGAAATAGGCAGATTAGATTATTGGACTAGACAGGATTAGATGGAGGGACTTTTAGCCTGCCACAGTATTCAGCTGGGATAGATTTTAGGCCAAGTAGTACAAACATTTTCTTCCATGCCAGCTGGGGGAGGAGGGGGGAAGAAAAAGAAAAAAAAGATCTCCTGTTTGCAGGATTTTTAACACAGATCACTCCTCTGACCCAGTTCACAGCCCAGATCCATAAGCAACTGAGGGAATGACAAGCTATTACAAGCGGAGAAAATAAGTGGCCAGGAGAGAACAGTACTACTTAAACCAGATTTTCCACCAAGGAAAGTGTATTGTTAAACTATGCATTATAGAACAAGGAATATATAAAATACAATAGCTCATATAACCAGTGCGTGCTGTGGGATTTCTCTGAGACCAGGAGAACTGGAAACATTCTGTAGTTTGCTTGTGCAGCTTCAATTAAGGCAAATTGAATTAAACTCTCCCCTGAGGAGGACCTCTGTAGCTCTGCTCCTCCTTTTCTGAACAATTCCAGATGTAGGTGAGGAACATTTTCCATTTCTCTCTGAAGATTTCCACATGCCTGGCTGTGCTGCCACATTCATACAAAGAGGTGAGCTTCTGGAGGAGAAAACATGGGGTGCTAAACAATGCTCAGCCAATAGTCAGTACATACTTGATTTTTACAACTTGATTTTATTCATTGGGGCTTCTTTCCTTACTTAGCAACAGATGGATCAGCTGGAAACAACTCAGAAGAGATGGAAATGCTTCTGCTGCTGAACAAATGGAAGTTTAGTACAATGTGGCTCATAATTACACATTCAGTGGCACTTTAGTTTCTTCCTGTCATATCCTGAATTTATTACCTGTTTAATAGCTCTTCTTTGCACTTCCTTTTGAGCACCTATTCAACCCAAGGTACTAATTAGACTTCCTTTTCGAATGCCACCAGCACCCTGACTTCTGTTGTAAGGAATCTCCTTCCAGCATAGGGCCGTGCATTCACCTTACCAATCTGAAGCTCAGCAATCAGAATCGCCGCTCTCGGGGCACACCCTTGGGTCTGGCACATGCAGGAGTGACAGAACTCCAGCAGGTCTAATTGCTGACTGCAGCTCATGGTTTTCCTCTTTCAAACAGTCATTTACTAGAATGCTCTTTTTCCCCACAGCAGCAGGGTACAGAATATTAACTCCATTTTACTGAAACTCTTGAAAGTTTTAACCCTCCCAGAGGCTTCTCTCAACCCACTAAAGGACCATGACATCAACAAAATGCCTTTTTTTTTTTTTTTTAAATAACAGGTCACAGGGCTGTCATATGAACAAAAGCTCACTATACTAATTCAGCACAACTAATAATTTGCTTAAGATTTTAAAATTTGTTTCTTGTTCTTTTCTAACCAGACATCTCAGGGCACTGAACTGGAACCCTCCGTACTTTTTCAGTTAAACACAAACACCAACACTGGCAGATGTAAAGCAGTAAATCCAATGTGTAACTGAACTTACCGACCATGAGCAGTTTAACTCCGCATTGTGCAGGGCCTGAGCATCTGAATATACATGTGAATGCACAGTGCAGCCAACTTACAGCTGTTCTGTGCAGAGAGTGTGGGAATTCACCTGCAATTTCTGGATAACTAGGAGCCTGGACTGCAGGCATTCAACACATCGCTGTTAGAGTGGGCATGTCAGTAGTACTGGCAGTTTGGACTCCTATCTCTCGTATTCCTTTTAAAATAATAAATCCAAGACATTTATTCATACCCTGCCTTCAGATGTGACTGGCAATGGTAAATCCATTAAACTTTGCTTTCACTGTTCCTAGTGTTTATAAAAATTGTAGGTGGAATTACAAACCAGAAATACAGAGGTTGGTATTTTTTCTCCTCAGATGTAATAATGAGCTGGATAAGAACAAAGTTGACCCAAGGATTTCAATAGAGAAACTTTCATTGAAAACCCAAGCAGTAGGGTGCAAACCTATGTTTTTATGTCAATATAATAATGGTGTTTCTACGCCTATTAATAAGTATAGATCTACTGCTGGATTCTTGGTTAATGGGACATCATAAATGAATTATATTTCTTCTTAAACTATGTAATTAACTCTTAATGAACCCTTCCTTTTTCCCAGTAAATTCAATTTTGTCTAATCCTTGGGTTTATGGTAATGTTGAGCTCATTAAAATGTTACTTAAAACTCATTAAAATGCATACTGAGAGGTAACAGCTTCATTACAGTAAGACGTTGTAAAAGAAAAAAGAATGCTTTATTATCATTTAATTGTTTCCAAAACTGAATACATTTGCATAGTGATGAGGTTCATAGGATATTTTCAGTAGTACTCAATAATTAAGCAGTTCAGTAATTAAAAATGCATTTTCTAAAAATAATTTTATGTTATTGCTTACTCCCTGTTGTTTTTTGCAATTGGGAGAAGTGTTCAGGTCGATACAGTTTGCAGAATCAAGTAACAGTGGTATCTCCATTGCCATTAAAAGATATAATAGTCTAAGCCCTTGGCAAATTTCTGTTTCAAAGAACAAGCTAAAGTTGCCGGCAATAGATTTTACAAGTCAGATGTTCTAACTAGGTCATATAATATCCCTCCAACCATTTTTTCAATACCAGGGACAACCAGGAATTATGTAGGGGCCTTTCAAGTGCAAAGACTTACCATAATTTTCATCACTTACTGTTACTATACGCTTGCACATGATAGAATACCCGAGCAGAGGTCAGCTGGGACCTAGATGTGGCTTTAGAGGGTGTCAGAGTAACTACGAATCTGCCCTAACTCATGTACAGAGGCAGAAGCCTGCAAGCTAAGGTACTGATTATACAGCAGTGTTGTAGCTTCACCTCTGCTTTTCTACTTTCCCTCTTGGCAGGGACTGTCCTACCTCTAAGGCGAAAGGACTTCCCTTGCACAGTCCTGCTAACTGCATGCCATCTTCTTGCACTTCACTGCCAGTACAAAGTTGAGAGTACCAATAACAAAATTCTGGCCAAGGACGTGCATCAGGAATAGGATTCGAATAGGATTTTTCTGCACTATAATGGTAGATATTGTTATGGTAAAGTACGTGATTAATAGATTTATACTTAATGTATAAGCCTGATCAAATTTATTTTGACAGTTTCTACTGGAGTAAATCGCTGTGCTGGTTTAGAGAAATTCAATGTGAAAGTTAAAGGTCTGGGCTTGTTTTCAATATATCTCCTCACAGTAGCAAGCAAAAATGTATCAACAAACCAGCCAAAAAGCTAGCGATAAAAGTTACATCTTCTCAGTAACCTCAGCACTAAGAGTGTCTACTGTCCATTATTTGCCATACGACGTTAGTGTTGAAGATATTTTGCTAACTTCTATTTTAACTGCCAAAGAAGCGTTACTAGAAAAACTGTCATACCTTGCCAGGGTATGCAGCCTAGACTCTTAGACAGGAAAAATAAAACTCTGAAACCTTGAGTCATTCAAGGAACTGTCTAATGTGATGCCATTTAAGATTCCTCGAACTATTAATTTAATACCGATCACTGCTCTTTTCTATGGCTTTCAAATATTATTTCCACTTCTATAAAATAGATACTCTTTTTATAATATACGTGCATCACAATGCACTCAATATGGATTTTTCCAACTTGCTGTGAAAATTGACTAGCATGCCAAGAGAAAATTAAACTTAAATATGGATGCAGTAAGTTAGACATGTCAGTGTAAGGGGAACAACAGAGAAAAGTGACCTGTGCTCTTTCAAACTCTATAGCATTAGGAGGGAATAACAGACTAGAACAAAAATAATTGTTGTGATTTAGTCCCAGCCAGCAACAAAGAACCACGTGGTCGCTCTCTCACTCCTCCTGCCTGGTGGGATGGGGAAGAGAATCGTAAGAAAAATGCAAAACTCATGGGTTGGGATAAAGACAGTTTACCAGAACAGCAAAGGGAAAAGAAAATAACAACAATAATACTGATAAAAAGAACACACAGAGTCCAATTTTCTCACTGCCCAATGCTCAGCTCACCGCTCAATGCTCAGCTCGCTCCTGAGCAGCAATCACTCTACTCCTGCCAGCTGCCCCACATAAACACCGAGCATGATGTCACACAGCGTTGAATACCCCATCTGGTTGGCTACTCTGGGTCAGCCCTCCTGGCTTCTTGTGAAAATTAACCCTATCCCATCAGAACCCAGGACACTAATCTAAAGAAAAAAAATGAAGTACTAACCAGATTTAACATTTTCACAGCTGTTGAGTAAATTAACAATTGTTGCCTCCCTAAACAAGCAAAAACAATCCACCAACATGTAATAGGACAGCATTCTTCTTGTATCAGGCTGGTATCAAATGCAATCAAGTTATCAGGTTTACCATAGATTTCCTGGATGAGTCTGGACAATTAACTGATCTCAATTCCCAGATGTAAATGGATGATCAGACTTCTTTTGCCCAGTTTTTTCATTATTTAAATAAATCAGTCTCATAGATATCTACAATCTCCTCTACGTATTTTGTATAGTTTCTGGCACAGCAGTCCAATTTACATTTCTATAATACACATCTTAACAAACTTTATAAAAATAAATGCAAGACAGTTACTCAGTGAGATATCAGTGTGCACGCTGAAAATTGTTGTTTAATACAGTAAGTCAGGCCATATTTCTAAATTTGCTTTTGATAGTCCTTTTACAAATCAAGCCCTTCTGATGGAGATGCACATTGCTCTTTCTACACTAATTTACATGTCATGCTCTCAGCTATTTCAAAAGAAAACAAATAACATGTCTTTTTAGCCGAGTAAACAATCTCTCATTTCATCTTTATTGCACACACTAGCAGATAAGTTAAGTCATTTCTCTCGAACACTCAGCAAGATGTCTGGAAATGAATAATTCTTCAAATAAGTAACTGGCATAATAAGTATTACTGTTGAAAACCTTCCCCATTGTATTTCCTTGTATTGACTAAGTAAAATCAAATGAGATACCATAAATATAAAATACTGATATAAATGGTACACTGAGGAAAAAAAAAAGAGGAGTAATTACCTGTTATATTTACTAGTTTTTCCCTACATAAGCACTGTCTGAACTGAACAACCAGCAACAAACGCTGTAAAAATATTAAATGATGTACCAGTCTCAGTTTTCAAATGCTATACATGGGAGGGATGACTAGCCTATTAAATCCAATGTTTAGCAGAAATATGTAAGCACAACTGATATTAATACGAGATTTGCAAAATCATGGCTGTGTACATCCAAACCTCTAAAGCGAGAACTGTCCTATTATGTTAATTGTATGAACATATAAGCAAACAAAACAGATACCATTTTAATTCAGAGCTGTTATAATAATTTTAATAAGAGAAACATAAAGAAATAGTGCTTCCTTGCTGCCTGAGTCATTTTGTTCACTGCATACCCCTGCTGCTGCGGGGAGAGAGAAGCCGTAGTGAGACGAGATACGCTCACCAGCAGGACGGAATGGGAGCTTTAACACAAGTGATGTGCTGCTGTGCACTGAAAATACCTGAAGAATTTAAACTAACCATTTCAGATTATTTTTTAACTTCCAGCAAAATAACTGCCAGATACAAGCAGTGTTTTGTACTCTCCTGCAGTATGATACCACTGTCATTTCAAAATGCATCAAATGTTTTCCTGTTACAACACTGTATAATGCATTCTTACACAGTGCCTTGCTGCTGAGGTTGTACTGCACGTTGCTGTTTCCAAACGGATGATGGCTTTTAGCCTAATGAATTTATTTCTCAAAAGGACACCTGAATACCTTGTGGGTCATTTGAGGAAAACGGAAGACTTTACTAGCGATATTAGGGTTTTGTTTTCATTTTTACAGCATGTCATGACCAAAGACATTTGAGCGATACGACCTCCACGCCAGGGAAGACCATTTGTTCAAAAATGTTGGAAGTCCTTCCATTGCCTGCTTCAAATTAACCTCAATCATAACAATGGTTCCTAGAGTGGAAGCACATATCTTGACTCAGTTTAAGACTCAGGCTTTCACTGTCTTTACTCAAAGCAAAACCTTGGAAGAGGAAAGCTGAACTGTATGCTCCCACATCCAACTACAAAATCTGTAAAATAATAATGAAAAAAATCACTTACAGCAGAAAGAGGAGAAAAAAAACAAATCAAACCAATCAAAAAAAAAAAAAAACCAAAAACCAAAACAACAGAAAGTGTCACACTGGATTTCTTGCTACGAGAAACAAAACTATTTCTGCATTTCTCTTTTTCTAATATTGCTGTGCAATAGTTGTAAAATGAGGTTAACTGGTGAGCAACAATACTTGCCCTCAGATTTTATTTCGAAACACGTGCAAAAATACAAGCTTTGTTTCAAATTTCTTAATTGTTACAGCTTATAAGCACCTTATTCTATATTTTGCATTTATTTTATGAAATACCGCTTGTTACAACTTAGGTGTTAACTGCCAGTGGTATTTAGCATCGCCACTGAAAATACGTATGCTCAAGGCCACACACCAGCTTCAGTGGTGTGCTCCCTAGCAATACACTGTTTCACAGCTTCTAGAAGCTTATATATAAACACGGGATAATTATATCACATTCTACTTAATTCTTTAAAGAACTTTCCACTTCTGAATATTTGTATCCTCTCAAGTTTCCAAAGTTGCATGGTACTAAAAATTTCTATGAAACGAAGTGTCCTCAGCTCAGCCCAGATCATGACAAAAGGGGCTGTCCGTGATCAGAGTATGCTCTGCGAAATGACTGACCAAGACTTCCTTTCACTTATGAAACACTAACCTGATTTCTGTTTCTTTACTGTCTGCCTAGATTTCTTTAGTTCAAGATTTATAGTTATTGCTTCTTTCAGACTTTGCAAAACGGCATACTTGTCAGAGATTTATTTTACAAGTAGGAAGGAGAGGGAAAGAGAAAGGAATGAATGCCAAACAAAGGAGAAAGGTAGTCTGGGTATTTTTGCCATTTCTTATTTATAATACTAAAAATCACCTGTTCAAGCTCCCCATCCTCCACCCCCTAATGAGAGTTGTTAGTAAAAAGAAGCAGTCCAGCCTACCCCCTGACGTCTTTAATTGACTTCATAGCGAGTGTTATCAAGAGCTACTCAAGCAGTGCTAATGGTGCCTGCAGATTGCTCACACATGGCATGGCTGGCATTCCTTGGACCTTAAAAGGGCTAATAGGAGAGTATAATCTCCACTCAGCATGGGAGCAAAAACCACAAGTGATCTGCAAAACAACAAGTAATTAGAAAGTGTTCATCCCCAGAAGGGAGGGAGATGGAAAATGGAGATAGAGCTGGTACCAGACCACAGAGTCTCCTAACTTCGCTGTTATGGAACTTCTAGCACAACAGAGGAGTATTTCAAAGAGTGTGACATTCAATAATTACAGGAGTAAGTCTGTCACCTAGAAATGTGGGCTTCTAATTTTTGTCTGTGATTGAATACTTCACAGAGAGATATATGATAGAGGTTATAGAGACAGGTAGCTTTTAAGATTTTTTTCCTGTCAGCATTTCTCCAGTAACTTCAGTCAGGCACCTGAACATCACTGTATTTTTTACTAACTTATTAGCAATGGTAAACTGAACTTTGGAAATCTAAAATGTTTTAGTACTTGAGACTCTAAAACACAAACTTTGAACAAGTCTCTCAAACTCCTAGGAAGAAAGAGGAAATATGTAAGCGTTGCTTTGCTCCTCCTTAAAATGTGGTTAAAGGCATGCAGAAACACTGCCTGAGTGGCAGTGTTTCTATACTAGTAGGAGGGCAGGACGAGTGTTTGTGGCCTCTGCACAGTGCAGCAGTGCTGATCAGAGGGAGCAATCTCGACTGCAGATGAAAGAAATGTCTTTACATTAATTTTCACTACAGAAAGTGACAGGCATATTATTATCCCATAGGTATTCTTAAAATATGTTTAATAATTAAAATATTTTGAATAAACAACATTTTAAAAGTATTGGGAAAAGCAGAAGATCAACTGTGATTTCAACTTAATTGCCCCACTGCAGAGGTAGTGATTCACGAACATTAAAGAGCAGATCTAAATAAACAGGCAGGAGAGGTGCTGTCACAGATGTCTATCTATCTATACATTTACAAAAAATAAAAAAAACCCCAACGTAACGTTAACCTTTAAGAAAAATAAAGACATTGTGGGCCTGATGTCTCCATTTAGCTGTGGAGCAGCTGATAGCATACGATTAAGATCAGAACAATGAAGGATATATGTAACACGCATTGATAAAGTCTGATCTCCCTGAATGGAAAATACTGCCTCTGCCTTGTTTGAATTGTTGGACGTTGTTAATGAAACAGGGAGAATGGGGGGAGATTTGCTAGATATAACTTACTTGGGTTGACAAAAGCCTGTGATAAGATCCTTGACAAGAAACTATTAAGGAAAATAAATAACTATAGGATAAGAGGTAGATTCTTGTTGTGGATTAGAAATTAGCTAAGTGATAGGAAACAAAGAGTGGTAATTAATGGCTACTTCTCCAAGTGGAGAGAAGTGAAGAGTTGGGTACCTCAGGGATCTGAAACAGGACAGGTGTTCAATACTTATATTAATGGGTTCAAAGTTGAAGTACACTGAAAGTAAAGGAAAATCAGTGAACAACACGAAACTATTTTCCAAAGGATAAATACGGCTGAGATATGCCACAACGATCTATTAAAATTGGGATACTGGTACTGAAACAGCAAACAATATTTAATTTTATATGAGGATAAAGGTATATACATTTGGGAGGACTATTGAAGGTCATCTCTGTGCTCCAAATAGTTCTGGAATAACAGTCTAACTAGAGATAAAAAGGTGAAAATGTCAGGATAGATAAAGGCAGTGAGGTTCCAGAAATAAAGCGATATGACTTGCAGTCAATTTAGGTTATTTCTGAACTCCAAAACAGTATTTTACAACTGACACCCAAACTTTCAATTTTTTCTTTGTTCAAATACTTGTGCATTGTTTCAGTCTAATCACTACATTAAAATAAGCAGAACTTTTCACAGCATTTTATTTTCAGTAAATACAGTTGAACCAGCTGTGCTCGTCCTTTCCTCTAGCAGTGCCAAAGAACGATACAATTATCAACATCTGTTAGAACTGCTTTTCAAATTTGATTCCAAAAACACTTACTTCTGCCTCCTGCCTTGAATTCAAATATAAAAAGAATAAAGCACAGCACAAAGGATCTGTCATATACCAGCTGCAATCATAGGGCACAGCTACAGAGGTGCATTAAGAACTAAGCATAATACATCCCGATGTATTTACACTAGCCTAATCTAGCTGGCCCAGGCAACTACACAGTCAAGATGAACGGCATGAGTTTTAGCACTCAGTAGCAACTCCAGAGTACTTGCCAGGAGTCCTGGGAGAGCTTACATCATGTTGCTACCATAAACTAAAGCCTTTGTCATGCAGACATACCCAAAGAGGACAGCTGGACTGAGGCTGATTGTTTAAAAATTAGTGTAGACAGTTAATGAAGTCACAGTACCAAATGCACAGAACACATCCGACTTGCAATGTTAATAACTTACTAATAATGTTGCAATTTTATGGCTCCTTGGAAGGATGACCAATGCTTAAACTGATCAGATTTTTATCTACTCTTGTCCCAAAATGCATTACTGTCTTAACATTAAATAGTAAGTCATGAAAAAAAATAGTACTGCTACTCTTTAAACCATAATATATGAATAATTTCTCCATTGCATCTCTCTATAGCCATACAAGTAATCTTGACAGTACACTTACCCATCCAGTAATCTTAAAATAAGGGTTTGGAAAGACTGAGAAGGAAGTGGAGTTGTTGGGTGCACTGATCAGACATGGCAATGCAAGATGGAAAGAAAACTGCTTGCCTGGAGGGCCCAAGGAAGTTATCCGAAAAAAGCAGAGCTCTTCCTAAAGCATGACTGCCAATGCCTTCCAGCTGCATCTTTCACACAGAGCACTGAAGTAGGACTCAGTCAAAACCATATGCAAAAAATTATTTCTTTTCAGTTTATTCCCAAATTCCCCTCCAGAAATTAAACACCCAGCTGTATATAATTCAATGAAAATAAAAATTCTGTGATCTCCATCCATCAGTCAAGGTTAACCTAAATTCCTCCGGTATTCCTCTGGTAGAATGGTGCTCACATACACTCTGCCTTTCCTCTGCCCCAGTTGCATGCAGGCCTGATGATGGAGCTCCACGCTCCAACCTGAATTGCAGTATAACCCTACAACTCTCTTTCCCTCTACAAAATCTGTGTACCCCAAATTCCAGAAAAGGAGGCCCCAGCCCACTTGCACCAACTCGCATCCTAGGCCAGTACCTGCTTGCCTGTAGCAAACTCTCCGGGTTTCCCCAGGAGGTCTAACCATGGCTGCCCTCTTGCAGTGCTATGTCATCTCCACTTGCTGTTGCCCATGGAGAAGGGTGGACATGCTGAAGCAGAGGCAGTTTACCTGATTCTAGTACTGCACGCCCAGTGGCTCAGAGTGGATGCTATGTTGTTCATGCAGATATCACAAAGAAGTAGGTAAGAAAGTTGCAGGAAAACAGGGAGAGAATGGGGTGAGAAGAGAAGCAAAGGAGACAAAGAGAGGCTCCTCAGGAAGTTCTTCAACCTTTTTTGAAAAGGCTGATTTAATGAGCAAGTAACTATGTGAAGGTAGAGAAAACCAATCCTGTTTTTGTCTAGGTTCACGTCCCAGTACAGCGTGAACAGTATTTGCAGCAACGGGGTGATCTGGTTGCACAAGAATGAAGTATCAGCATGAGTGTTTTTACCGAATATTTTTAATTAGCTTAACACATCACTTTCTTAGTATTTTTCTTCTTAATGTTTTAAAAAGTACTGTAATGAAATATTTTAATACCATTTTTTTCCTGTATGATTTAGTGAATTCTGTTTTCCTGGTTACCAGTCAAGCTTGAAATTAATATTTTTTGTTTCTACTATTTAACTGTTTCAATCACATGAATGGCTCTGTGGATATTATTTGTTAATTGTATATTTTTCCTGGTCACTTTAAAGAAACACAGCATCGAGTTGTTTGTTTTCTTTCAGTAGAAAAATACAAGAGAGTAACACATTTTATTTTAACTCAGTATTTAGAAACCAATAACCTGTATCTGACATGGAGAAATGATGAGTGCTCAAGACTAAGCCCTTGCCATTTTGTGTCCTACTCTTATTTCACAAGGGCATTTGACCATAGACTATGGACTGTCTCTTGTACTAAGTGAGAATTATATTCTTTCTCCATATTTAGTACATGCATTCAAATATCTTAATATCCACTTTGCCCTTGAAGAAATCTCCAGAGAAAAGAGGAATAACAATAAATGAAAGGATAAAAAGATGTTGTAGATTTTTGGGGTAGGAAAGAGGTGATTTGACACTTAACAAAACTTGAAATAAAGAGAAAAAACCTTAGCTCTGCTTTACATCAACGTTTAGATTTTTTAATCTACCTGTTATGACCCATTTAATTAAACACTCTGCTGGAAACAAATAGGTTTCTCTATGATAAGCCAGTATTGTGAAATTCACCGTGAAAGGCATTCAGTCTCTACTTTTGAGAAGTCATAAGGAGCAGAGCAGAGTTTGTTAAAAAAAAAAAATAAAATCTATAAACTGATTGATTTTAGTATTTCATTCCAAGCATCTTGCCTTTACTTGAAAGATTTTAAGCCTGCTCAAACAGGTAGTCTCAGATGCTTTCTGTTAAGCAGCTGAGTCAGCGATTGCCATGCTCACAAAATATGACATTACAATTGATTACTGCCTTTTTTGCGCCTCCCAGATAACTGTTTTCCTTTGAAGTCAGAGGCCGAGAAATAAAACATCTGTTATTCTCCAGAGCACTCTTTTTAAATGGGGGTGTTTCCCCATGGCCAAGGAAACAGTGGTGTAATTACTATTTTGTTCCTATTAATTATAAAATTGTTAAATAAACGCTGTAAGTATAGAAAAGCTTTTTAGCACATACAGATATGAGGAAGTATATTGGATTTATTCACTTTTGTGCTCATTTTGCAGGAATGAACAGCAGTGTTGAGCTAATACCTAGCTGTGCTCAACCAACCAAACACATACTAATTTATGTGTTGATGCTTATCATTGGAAGACGTCATCCAGTTAACAAAGATAATGCATAGTAGACTAACAACACTTTATTTACTGGAAAATGGACAGAATTTTCCTCTTACTAAAGTGAAATACAATAGCATTGTACTGAAAGAAGAGAAGCAACTCTTTGCAAAAAGGATACAAGTGCAAAGGAGAATGGGGCTCAGGAACTTTGCATGTGTGCTTTGTTCCGTTATGCAGTACTACATTACTACTCAGAGAGGAATGTTTGGCATATTAGGCCACATGTGAAGTGAAATTCTGTTGTTCATGGAAAAAATGTGTAATCTCCTGCAGAAGCAAACTTGAAAACCTGTGTTCTCTAGTCATCAGTGCACCCAAAAAGAGAACATTAGAATCATAAAACAAATGTGAAGAGAAAAAAAATTACTGGTTGACTGAACGTGTCCAGAGAAAAATTAAAAATTTATTCTTTGCCAACTGTCACGCCACTGAGGGGTCTAAGATGCTTGAGTTTTGTGCATCCATATAAAAGTTGCTCCCCTGCCCCCATATCCCAGCTCCTGATACACTGAGCCTGAAGGTGTGTGTGCATCTATTCATAGTCAGACCTGCCAGCCTCTTGAAAGAAACTTGAGAAAGTTACCTCTTAAACAAATATGGATTTTCCTTCTTTTATTTTCTTTCCTTCTTTCTTCCTTTTTCTCAGCAAATGCTTTTTCTCAGCATTTGGTTCTGTTTGGTTCTCCCTACAGATCTCCCTACAGAAACTGCTACCACGCTCCCTTCGTTTTATTACTTCATCTTCTAATTTGGTAATAGCTGGCTGGATCTGGAGACACATAATCGGGGCAAGAAAAACTGCTAGAAAGTATTCAACTACCCACTTTGACAGCTATTATATTCCCTTGTGCTTTAGACAACAGAAGAGCAAGACGATGGAGGAACAGAAAATGATCAAAAGTGGGAGTGAGGAAGGTGAGAGCTGAAGGTAGCGTAGGCAAGTCCGGTAGCTAAGCAAGTACATGGCCCGTATGCTAGATTGACTCTTTTTAAATAGCAAGGCTGTGTTTGTAGAAAGGACATACTCCTTGTGAATTATTTGATGTGGGATAAAAAGCATCTCAAATGTACATCAGAACCTCTACAACTGCTAGGCCAGAGACTATCCTTCTCATCCACAAAAATTATATTACCTATAACTAAAGGCATCATCTTGTTAACAAGAGACCTATATCATCAAGCCTTTTTTTCCCCCTCCAAATAGTACATTTCCTACTATTACAGTGTTTTCAGTTTATTTACAGGATCTTGAATTTGTGCTTTTTGAGTGTACTCACTAACAAACATCAGTAGACCTAAATTTACCATGTATAGATCATTATCTACTCTGGAAAATTCATAGACTTGAAACCAACCAAAAAAATAGTTTGGAAGCACTTCTTGTAAGATCTTTTTAATAGTGAAGAATAGCCTTTCATCCAGTTACGCATTCCTAAAGTTCATCAGCCTTTTTCACCTTTCAAGCACTTAAATCTTTTGCAAGATTATTATTTTTCCCCCACTCCTAATCCTCCTTCCCAGTTCTTTAATATATATGTTAAACATTGCTGGAACTAGTATGCAATGCAAGGCAATTCATTTCTAGTCTTGTCACTGAGATGAAAAATTATTCCTTATTTCTAATCTTAGTTTCAGTTCTTTTTCCTAGTTTGTACTCCAGGACAGTAGTTTGTCTTTCACCTCAAGACTGGATGCATATTTTAAAAGCCTACCACAAAATATTTTTTAAATTTTGCCGTGCCACTCAATAGTGGATTAGAGACACAGAGGCCTTCCTCAAGAGAAGTCATAATTAGCTGTCATTTACACTTGCTTATTTGGGCATTATGTTATCTGTTGGTTAGTATTTAATTTACATTGTTAGTACTGAGTTAAAGACTACTGCTCCCCAAGATTATTCCAATCTTGCATTCTTTTCTAAAACAAGACCAGTTGTCCTAAGATGCTGCAGAGGCCTGACAGAATGTGCCCCAGATATCCCAGGGTACGGCAGCATTTCAGAGAGGTTGTCTGCTTTCCAAGTTCTGAATATCAGCCCTGTTTTTCCTCAACTCTCACCTTAATATCCCTCTTGTAGCTTGCACCTGAAAGCCATTCCTGGATGCAAACTAGAACTGCTGGCACATATAGATGGTGAACCATTCAGAAACTATAATCACATCATAATTAGAAAGCAGTTATCTTCTAATAACTTTAATGAGAGTCATACTAGTCAACTTCCACCTAATATTGAAGTACTATAGGTACTAAACAGATAAGGGTTTAATCCATATCTGAATAAGTAACACAGGCAATGTGGCAGGCATAAAATAACCAATACTTTTGCTTAATTTTCATTGCTACAGGGAGAAAAAGTTGGCATACAAAAGAGTTTCCACCCAAGATAAGCTGTTTAAATTAAAGTACTCCTTTGAGACATGCTGTATAAACTATCTATTGTGCACCCACAAAGAGAAGTGGAAAAGGAAAATCTAGAATTGCAGCAAAATGCTAGCTAGACAATAGCGCTTTGGCAGACAAGCCCCTCCAGATTTTGTGTTGCTCTAAGACACAAACAGATTTAGCAGACACCATAGCAGCTATCATTGCAAAGCAGTCTTTTATAGCATGATGTTAAGGAAGAATAAATCCAAAATAGCGTACGAAAACTGAAGAAAAATACTGAAAACATTGAAAAAGGAGTGATTTTCTTTAATTGAAAAACAAAAAACCCACTCTGAGAGCAAAAAAATCTAAGAAAATTAAATTTAATGGTTTCAAAAAACTGCTCAGAAGAGAAACAAGATACAGCAGTTATAGTAGTCCTTATGTAAGAAAGGGGGGAAAAACCCCTGTTCTTACGAAAATCACTGCATATACAAGACAAAAAGGGATGACTAGCATCTAGGGGTTTATTTTTTTTGGTTCTGTTATTTTCAATTTCATGGTAAATTACAAAGTTTTCTTTGCTAAAATGAATGCAGTTTAAACACAAGTAGGAAAACTCTTCCAGCCAAAATAATTGCTTTTATATATGGCTGTTTAGGCTTAGGTTATTAGATGAGCTGCCCCTAACTTCAGCAGCTACTAAATGCCTTCCTTTCTTAGAATTAGAAGTTTGTGGTCTAAGTCATCCTCATTGTGACCACTGAGGGCAAAGTTCAGCTACTTTAATCATTAACACCCATTGTTAGCATGGGATGGTATGCCTCCTTCATTCTAAAGTGTGAAGAAGTTCATAGAATATAGGCATAGGCTAAACATTTAATCAGCATCATATTTAACAAAACATTTTTCCTTTCATCTTTATACTATGAACTTAACACGCATGCTCACACTCAGCCAAAAGAACCACCTGAGTGCAGCCTCATGCAGGCGACGTGAGGCAGAAGTGCTCCCTTGCCCCACGACACCCCGCTCCGTGCAGCGAGGATGCAGCCAGCCCCTCGAAGGAAGTGGTCCTTCCCCTCTGACTGGCACTGGTGCGGCTGCAGCTGGAGCGCCGTGTCCAGCTCTGGGCTCCCCAGCACTTGCTTAGACAGGGATGTACGGGAATGAGTCCAGCAAAGGCCACTGACCTGGCGAGAGGACAGAGCCCAGGATACAGGAGACAGGAGGAGAGGCTGAGGGAGTTGGGCCTCTTCCGCCTGGAGAAGAGAAGGCTCAAGAGAGACCTCATTGCTGTCTGTAACTGTCTGATACAGAGAAGAGAAGACAGAGCGAGATTCTTGTTCACCAAATTCTGCCAATGAGGATGGTCAAACACAAGTTGCCCAGAGAGTCTGTGCGATCTCCATCCTTAGAGGATTTCAAGATTCTGCTAGACATGTCCCTGAGCAACTGGTCCTATTCAGACCTCCTTTGAGCAGGGGGCTGGACTAGAGGGCTCTGAAGGTCCTCTCCAGCCTCAGTTACGCTGTGATTCTCTGTTGGAAGAACTGACATAGGAGGACGGACAAATCAGAATAACCACATTTGTAGAACTTCTAGGAGAATATCTGTGATAATAATCCATGGATACTTCAAAGAAATAAGCACTGTGGGCAGACACTGACATCCCATGGAGTGTTTAAAACAAGAAGAGAACAAACGAAGGGGAAGTGGATGTAGAGGAGCACGGCCAGCCTAAACACTTCCGATCATTAACACAGCAGTGTCCTCACTGAACAGGGAAGGAATTGATCCTTCTGCCCTTTACTTTGGAGGTGTAAGCCAAGCACTGAGTGCACCTAAAAAACACATCAGGAATTCTTTTGTTTGAATAGTTATGAAACAGCCAACTCTACAGCAGGTAAAATGAGGAGGAGGAGGAGAGGAAGGGCTGATGAAAAACGAAGTTTCCTGTGCTTAACTGGGAAATCCGCTTAAACGGGATGTCTCCCAGGGAACTAATTTAAACCCGATGATACTTAATAGCTATGATTGGTGCTTAGTAAGTAGGGTAATTATGTTTAATGGGGATGCCTTAAGGCAATTGAGTGGCACTTAAGTCTTTTGTATGTCTCAATCTCATGGTACTTCTCTCCATTTTCTCCTTTAACAGCTTTCTGACCCTCAGTAACAGCTATAAGTGTAGAAAATGTATATACACCACCACCTGTTTCTACGAGTTTGTCCCTTCTGTGCTAAATGCGGGGTCACCATATGAGGCATATATTTGTTGCCTCCTTTGCTCCTATCACTGCATGAGCCACAGTACCTAGCCAAAATATTGGCTTCTCTTATCATTATTGGCTTATCTAATAACACGAGGTTTGATACTGCCACACTGAAACTAATGGAAGCTTCCCAGAAGCAGAATCAGATTCAAGCTGAGTTTTGCACAACCCCTTGCAGCAATGCTGTGCTCTGCAGTAGGACTTCCTTTCAGCGAAATGCAACAGAAATACTCTACGTTTCTTCTAAAAATTCTTTACAAGTGTAATGAGGATGTGAAGTTTGTGGGCAGTTTTCTCTGGGATTTAAATTAACTATAGCTCTTGCTTTATTGTATGAGGTGGTCTTCAAAGTATAATTTGGAATGTTGTGTTTGTTATAATACAAAATCTGTAACTGGGCCCGTAAAAAAAATAGGGAGGAAAAAAAGCTACTTAAAACTAAGACCTATATTAGCAAAAAAACCAAAAAGTCATACTTTGGCCATAAATAAGTTTATGCTGGAGATTAGAAAGCCCCTAACTATTACAGCTATCAAATTCTGAAATGACCTTCTAACAAGCATAGTGGAGGAGTAAAACAGATTGTCAGATGGAGCTCACTCAATAACTTTGTGAAAGAGATGATAGAATGTCATGTCCAGAATAGCTGGAGAATAGATTTATTGATCCAGAATGTGGGTCTCAATCCTATTTTCCTAAAATCATTTTCAATACAAGAGTGAAGCCATCAGAGAAAGCAAAATAAAGCATCTTTAATACAGCTTACTGTAGCCACAGTCTCAAGGAACCAAACTGCATCCTTTTAATACTGAAAGAGATGGCTAGATTACCAGCAGTCTTGCTTTACTTATCAGAGAGTTTAGCTAGTCAGTGGACTACAAATATTCATCATTTTTTTCACATCAAAAACTTGATATAAATAAAATGAAATGTTGCAAGCTAAACACATGATGCTGTATTAAACACTTGCAATCATAGGGTATAAGCATTTGAAATTTAACTGAACAAAAAAACTGCAAGGCAGCGCCAAAGGTACCAGGAAGGTGGTTTGATGAAGCTTCTCAGTGAGTTCTGATAGACATGTGATTAAACCACAATTTTAGTAAAAGATACACATCTACTATTATGGAGAAATTAAAAAAAAATACACATATATTTTAAGATTTTCAATGTATCTTTGCCAGACAGCTAAAATACTGAATTTCCCACTCCAAACCTGAGTTGTAGAAAGTCAGTTCCCAAATGGGGGGGGAAAAGTACCTTTTTAAAATCCATTTGCACACCATACCTTCAGCCTACATAGACAAACTTGCTACTCAATACATGATTTTTCTTATTACTTGTATTTTAGTTATTATAATATATGCATACTCCTTATCACACTTGTCTCTCTAAAACACATATTAGTAAGAGCCTACAGACATAATCTGTTACTGTTCTCATTGATTACAACACTCCTAAGGGTTGGATTTTATACCGATCTCTCAGCTTCCCTGTGTCCCATGCTTTAAAATCAAATGTCCTTTTGGAAAAGTAATTGTGCTTTTAAGTATCATTAAAAAACAAGGATTATATTTTGAAATATTTTAAACTCCACAGTTACTGACTCTTGGGATATTTAGCATGAACAGGACATTAAATTGTTATAATTCATTCTGACACTGCAAAAATCCATTTTAGCACTAGTCTGTTCACATAGCTCCTATGAAAACTAGTATAGGTCTGCACAAAGAATATCACTCATATGATGAGACTTTTCATATTGGATTGTTAGATTTACCCTTAAGCAATATTTCCAAGTAAACTGATTACATCAAAATGCAGTTCATTTTTGGATAGGGATTGCTAAAACTGGTTCTATTGCTCTCGATTAATAAAGTTAGCAAGTTACATTAATGTTGATATCATTATCAGTGTCCCTTTCACAGTGAAGCCTATATATTTAAACCATTTCGCATCTCTCCTCCGAGTTCACTCTTACTGCTTTTCTATATAAGAAAAGTAGACTCACTGAAAGATTAAATCATCTGTCAAGCGTTGCACAATGTGTGAGTGGCAGTACCATCCTCAGAGCCTGAGTCCACCTTCTTGTTCTACCACTCTACTCTTTTCCTCGAGTATGTACCAAGCAGTCAGAATCTCCTGCCTTTAGCCACGTTCAGAAATACACTCCTTGCAAGCAGTACCATTATTTCAGTGGAAATAATGAGTAAAATACAATTTAACATGATTATGGTTCTATCAAGCCCTAAGTTAAAATCAAAGTTCAGAATGCTAAAGAAAAGTTATAGTTGAAACATTCCTTACTGAGGAACCTGGAGGATAATTTTATCCTTTTATTATTCTACCCTTTGTTTCTGTGCTTGTAACTCTTCTGGGTAACAGGTTAGACTAAAAACAACTTAAAATTTGAATGATGGGAGAAAATTTATCTAAGCAGAAATTTAAGAGATTTTAAATATAAGACTTATTGTTTCCGTAATTGAGGCTTTTTTGATTTTTTTTTTAAAGATTTTAAGTTCAGATGCACACATACAATTCATTAGTAATGACTCTACAGGAAATAAAGATAGTAGTAACTAGAAACAGATAATGCAGAGAAAAATGGCATCAGATAGAACTGGATTTGGATGCTGCTGCCTGTACCCTCCGTTGTTCAAAAAAGCACTGACCCTCCAGAAGAAATGAAAAGGCACATCTAGAGCTTGTCAGAAATGCCTATGCATTTCAAAAATCATGTGCTGTCAGAAAAGTTCAAAGCACGCTGAAAACGTTGATGACAACTGAAAATATATGTGAAACCACTATGAAGACAATTTCCTTAAAACCAGAAAGTATTAGATACAATTTTGGGGAAGAGTTATGTGTATAAACACTGGCTGTTTCTTCCCATAAGCACTCTAATTTATGTTGCGCTAATCCATTGAGAGGGAAGAGATTAGGAAAGAAAAACGTTCACAAAATTTGGTGCAAATCTTTCCTTCACTTAAATCAGAAGTAAATCATGTTATACTGATTGACCCTCTAACTCCTCTGTGAGCTAAGGCTACTCAACAACAGGCTAGTCAGAAGTTCTGCTGAGTGACAGGTTAATTCATTCTAGGGACAAACTAGTTTTTAAATGCCATGATATCTGATCCATTTTCTGGCTGATGTCCTCCAAAATATAAACTACGATATGGGCAAGAATGTACTGTAAAGAGATAAAAATAGATTTAACATCGACTAAAGCTTTTGCCCCCACATCTCCTTCAAAAAAAAAGGGGAGCACTACTGCACAAGACTATGAGGATCATCAGTACTCCAAATATAAAGCAAGGTCCCTAAGTATTGCAAAGAGCAAGAGTTTACCAAACAACATTATGTGTGTTCTTATTTGGAATTTTCCTGGCACCTTTAGCTACGCTGCAGTCAACAGGCATACGAACAAAAAGTGATATAAACATCATTACTAAGCATCCTAAGCAAAAAAGATACGTGATGAGTTCCTGATGTATGTGCAGTGAACCAGTGTGTGCTAACAGAGAACAACAAATATTTTTAAGGCATACATAAAGAGGCCCCCACTAATAGCCTGGTCACTAGTGACAACAGCAAAGAACCTCGCATACTTGTTTTTATTAAGAGGATGCAGTGCCTATTGCAAATCAAACACAACTGAGAGAACCAGCTCCAAAACAGACATGATTTAAACAACCTTGTCCTTTAAGGTGGAAAATTGCATTCAGTGCAGTAAATACAGCTTTGTGCACAAAGACTTAATGCAGCCAGACCCGAAAAAAACACCAAAGTGATCCAAGAAAGCAAATGACATCTGACTGGCTTGTTTACACATTCTCATTTCCCCAAACCATTTTGCTTCATTTGCTACACTTTGTCACACGGCGAGTGTTTGGGGGATTTCGAATGGACTCATTCTGTTCTAACAGATGTCAAAGAAGAGGTACATTGGTTTTAATGCCTATTTGGGGACATACGGGAATAGTTTTTTTCCCTGTACAAAAAGTCCGCAGCAGTCATCCAGCAGGGTCTGTCTCCATTCTTTCCCATATTTACACCCTCCTAAATTTCCTCAAAATTATCAAGTCACCGTTGTTTACCAATGCACTGCTGCTCATGTATAATTTTGTGAAAGCACTTCATTGTTGCAATACCCGTCAGATCACAAGAGTGAATCTGCCACAACTTTACAAGCACCACTACTCTGGACATAGAGAGCCATCTGTCAGCAGCAACCACTTCTGTTTCCAAAGTAAAACTGACAAAAAAACCAAAACTCAAACTCCTATGCACATACACATGTATATATGACCTTACATGTGAAACAACATTAAAAAAAACCTTAGCTACAAATGGAAGTCTTTACTACAATTAACCAAAAAGTCAAAGCTTTTAAAAAGTTGAAATTAATATGTCATTTTAGGGACAAATTCTTAAATGCATTAGTAAATAACATACCCCACTGTTACAGAAAAACATTATACTTTGTGTTCAACACATATTCTTAAGAGGCTGTCACTTGCATTTTTTTCCAAAGAAACATGAAATTCGGTTGAATTTTTAGGCCAGAAGCTAAAATTTTCCTTAGCTATAAGAACAAAAACCATCATAAATGATATAAGCACATGGAGTGCATGTAAGAGATGAATTTTGCTTCAGTTTAGGCTATTACTGTGAACTAGTATATATCACTTCCTCCCTGACAACCCTTTACTAGTGAAAGCATAAGCCATCAAACTGTGCAGTCTGCCAGTTGTGTGTTAGCACATAATTTTTTTTTCTTTTTTAGCTTTAACTCACACGGGTTTTTTTGTCTTCCCAAGAGATTCCTCTGCACTAAATGCTACTGAGAAATAGCTAGTGGCCTACTGCCACACACACACACACACTTAGCAAATAATTCAATGATCTCTTTTTGGTCTTCAGAAAGAAAGGCTATGACATCTTTCAGTTCAAGCATAGCTCCTTTAGATCTGCTTTAATAAAAAGCTTACCTCACCTACTCGATGGATGAAGGAACACCTCCAAGGGAGGCAATACCTTGGGGTAACTGAGTTACAGACCTGATCACTCTAAGTTATACTCAGTAATTTTATAACCTATGTAGATGTTATACTCTTTGGATTACTTTCTCTCTTTTTTGTTACCCAAAATGTGTCTGATCATGCAGATTTTATCTATTTCTTGGCAGTGTAATATCAAGCAAGAATAAAACAGTAGTGCCTGGTTACTCCAGCTCATCAATGCAAGGGAGAAGCCCAGCCTGTGGCCTTCAGCAAGCCTTTCATTTGAGCAGTATCTTCTGCTGTGTTCACCAGCACATTGGGTCTTATTTGCACTCACTAAATCTTTGCGATATTTCAGCAACTGCATGCAGAAACAAAAAGGGAAAAGATCGAGTGTGGGCAATTGTCTTAAGCGGCTTGGCATGTAAGATTACCCAAAAAGCAAGCTGTGTGAGCGTCCTCTGAACATGAGGATGAAAGCACCAAGTGCTTCCAGTGTCGCTTGGCAAGAAGCAGGCACGATTATTCAGAGCGTGTAAGGTGATTAGGAACTCTGTATCCTATATTCCTTAAAACCTTTTTTAACCTAGCTATAAAGTTCTAAACATCATATGGATCATTATGGAGCTGTGCTGGGAGAGGGAGGAAGGTTGAATTGCAGGCCATACTTATTTTTTTGTAACATTGTCTGAGAATTATGGCACTGGCATAAAATGCTACATTTCCTTTGAACACGACCATTTCATCTTCAGAATTTGTTATGCAACTCATATTTGTACTGTACTTCTCATTTCTTTTATAACAAATTATTCTGTGCCTTTTTATGGTCTTGTAGGAAGTCAAGGTTGAATCAAAGCCATTGTGACTGTCAAAGTGCATGTATAAAATTATACCACTAAGCGTTAACCTTGCTTTGTAGATTCACTTATACTTTTCAATTAAATGCTATCTTTAGTATTGAAGCAAAGTACTTTATAGTTTTTCAGTTAAAAGTCACCTTTAGTATTTAGGCAAAACCACTTTAATGATAATTCACACTTGCATTCTCAAAAAACTCTTCTACCTAAAAATGGCTGTACAGTGACCTTGTTTCATCCAAAGTTTTAAAAGAACACAGAAGAATTAGTAAGTGACATTTTACTCATATTAACTTAGTCCATTTAGCAAATGTGGGAAAAAGTAAAAATCAATACGTTAAAAAAATTTCCCACCTCCCCAAGGAAATCATATAAATATTGTACATGTGTGCATGCGTGCCTGTGTGTGAATATATACCTGGGTGTTTCTGCACATTTTTAAAACCAAATTCAGTAATTACATGGCATTATTTTTTTTCTCTCTCAAAATGCCAGTTAAGCCACCACTTCATATGAAGGCTAAAATCACACATTAATTGTTACCGCTACATTTGCAAAATAAATATTCTCTTAACTATTTTTTAAAAAAAATGAAATTGGAAACACCAATCACTGTGCTCTATCTTTGTCCAGAGCCCCAAACAATGAGGATAAATGAGCTTCTCTAGAGCTTCTACAAAATAAACCTTGAAGAGTTCAGTCATAAACAGGGAAAACTCTAAGGACTTGTATGCCCCAAAGATTTATGCACATGTTTAACTATACTCATTGTCAGTAATCCCACTGAAGTCAATAGGAATACTCACAGTGCAGAAAGCTACATACACGCATATGACTTCAGCCTCAGGGCCTGATGTTTCAATAGTTACTTTGTTTGAGTAATACCCTGAGGATCTGGCTCTGTAAAGGCTGTCCAATGCTTTCACAGGTTCTCAATGACTTTTCTAGAGAATAGTTACCAGTCACAACTCTGTTCCGTGGGAAAACCACTGGCCTACCTCTTTTTTTTGCCTGTAATACTTTCATTGATGTAATGTTGATTTCCATTAAATTAACATCCTGAATTACTCCTTGAGACAGCTTACCAACAAGCCTCAGTACACAGAAGCAAGCGACACTAGATGATGGAGAAGAGAATCAGTGAAAATGATTAGGCAGGAAAACAAGATACTGTGCATCTAATACAATATGGAATTTTCATTTACAGAGTAATAGGGATGGTATTAAGACTAAATCACCACAGTGTCAGAATGTGCATAGTGATGATAAAAGATTATATGCTTTATACATGACTGATGATGACACATTTAGAAAATATCTGGAGGGGAAAAGACAAAGTGATGTCTCATGCAACTTATGAAACTGCAACATTTACAACATGTCACCCTTAAATTAGTGTACAACAGGATAAAAATGACGCCTTCAGTATCAATGCCCCCAGCTCTTCTGTTACAATGGCCTTGACAAGAAACCCATTTATTTTCTTCAGAGAAATTTTTCCGAGGTGGTTGTTTGACACAGTAGAGGCTTGACTCCTTAGACCTGGCCTGGATTAGACCACCCCGATAAGATAAAACAGGGAACAATGTTGTGTGTTTGCCTGTCTCACACGTTGGAAAGGTTATGTATCCTCTCTGGGAGAGGGGTTCCTAATTTAATTTGCATTGTAGGGATTTTGAGTCCCAAGATTGTGACAGAAGTTAGAAATTACGCTAAGACTGATAACATTTTCTTAATGCTGTAGTGGGCGTCTCTCATAGGAAGGGCAACATAATTAAAAAGTCATAACAAAACAAACATTCTAACACAAGTCACAGCATATAATAATTCTGTATGCAGAAACAAGCTTAGCTACCACTTGGTTTCCAGAAAAGAGAACTATTTCAACTTTATCTTGGAAAGCATAATTTGGAAAAGATTCACCTACACTTACTGCTATTTTAAAAGTTTGTTTCTTTAAACAAATAGAGAAGCATATAACATAGTTCTCTAAAAAAATTAAATTTACATCACACATGCTCATTTTACTCACTTCTCAGTAATTAACTTATAATAGTAGGTTTTTTTAAAGATAAGTTTCTGCAAAAGAAGGCTTAGTTTTTTGATCCATAAAATTATCTAGGCCAGGAGTTAAAACAACAGGAGCCTAGAAGTAATCAAGTAAATCCATACTCACAACATGTCTAAATAAATGTTGGAATCGTTTGTACTGCTGACTAGCACTTTTTAAACTCAATGCGACTAAAGCAGATGTAGGAGCTTACACCTAGGTAACAAGCTTTGAAAATCTTTTATCAGTAATGCTTTTTTCGCTTATGCAGGGTATAATACAGTCCAGGTCTGTATGTAAAAATGTCGTACTATATTAGTAGCCGGTCTGCTGCAGATGCTTTTTATATTGGTACAAAATGAAGTATAAAGTATAGCTGTCCTGCCTGTCTGGATATACACTGTACTGGACAAATACACTGCATTAATTGTACTGCTCCCACTGAAGCCGCGCAAATGTGTTTGTACCAACAGACTTGCATTTGAGAGAAAAGGCAACAACAGTTCTAGAGGATCTCAGTAGCAGGTGAAAAGGCCACTTTGTGTATCAGTCTCCTATTCCAAGACACCTGTGACATATCAAAGCCTTTTATCACACATTGCCATCTAACTGAGTCAGCTGCTTTGGGAAGCAGATAAAGTTCCTAGGCAGTTATAGTGATAAGAACAGCCCGGTCTGCTGAAACTCTAGAAAGAAAGTTGATTGTTAATGATTTACAGGATTTGACTAATTTATCATTATTAAAGTAAATGGTTCTCAGGCAGCTGTAAATAGTGTAAGGTATTCCTCTTCATTTACACATAATGGACGTATAGGGACCAGGTTGCTAAATGTCTTTTTCTGCCCAAACCACTTGAGAACATGCTCTGAGGGAGCAACAGGAATAGCCAGAGTACTGCCATGAGACTATTGGTATTTTTTTGGTAACATGTATCATATTATCTGACATCAGGATAATATGAGGGCTCGGAAATTTGCTCACCAGCATCCTCTCCACAGTTTCAGCAGGACATTGTTTGGGATTAACTGTGCCCACGCTGCCTAATTTCTATCCTTTCTAAACAACAATTAATTCTACAGTTATCCACACAGAGATTTGGCTTCTTCCCTCCTTCTACAGAGTAAAGTATATCTTCTCAGTCTGGGCATCTACTCTTAAAAAGTAAACTTCATACAATGAAAATTTTTCCGTGTCTTTGTCAAATATAACTGAAATGATGAGGTTCAGAGAGCAAAAAGGTCACTAGGCAGAAACACACAGTGACTAACACTGACCATACAAGCCTCATTTCCATAAGAAATGAGGATCTAAACATTCGCCTAATAATTTTTTTTTTTTACTACAGTGGCCTGCCATGAGAAGATACTGAATATTCAAAAGACACCAACTTCAGTAAGAATACTACCTTATTTTAGGCACAAAGGGTCACATTCAGTAATTCTGAAGAGTATCAAGATGAATATATCTGTAATGTTAATACTTATCCATAAGAAAACCCTCCTAGCAGAGACTATGAAATTATTTGGAAAGATGTTCTTTCTCCTGAAACCAGGAAGAGCTGGCTTTAAACCACTCACACTTTACATATGTAGGTAACTGCTTAGGGAATTTTGGTATTTTGAATTGTGATTCTCAAAAACTCTCAGCAACCATCACCGTGGCACAGAAGTCCAAGACCTACAGAAACATGAGTGTGGCATGAGGCTCAAAGCTGTATGGTAGCACGTACGCACTATACCATGTTCGTCCAGGATGTACCTGTTAGCACCTCCAGTGCACATTCACAGTGAACTGAACTGTATCCTGGGCTGCATCCCCAACAGTGTGGCCAGCAGGTCAAGGGAGGTGATTCTGCCCCTCGTCTCTGCTCTGGTGAGACCCCACCTGGAGTCCTGCCTCCAACTCTGGGGCCCCCAGCACAAGAAGGACATGGACCTGTCGGAACGAGTCCAGAGGAGGGCCACAAAGGTGATCCAAGGGCTGGAGCACCTCTCCTGTGAGGAAAGGCTGTGAGAGCTGGGGCTGTTCAGCCTGGAGAAGAGATGGCTGTGGGGAGACCTGATTGTGGCCTTCCAGTACTTGAAGGAGGCCTATAGGAAAGACGGGAAAAATATTTTCAGCAGGGCTTGTTGCAATAGGACAAGGAGTAATGGCTTTAAACTAAGGGAAAGTAGATTTAGACTTGATAGAAGGAAGACATTTGTTACCACGAGGGTGGTGAAACACTGGAACAGGTTGCCCAGAGAGGTAGTGGAGGCTCCATCCCTGGAAACATTCATGGCCAGGTTGGACAGGGCTCTGAGCAACCTGGTTGAGTTGAAGATGTCCCTGCTCACTGCAGGGGGGGTTGGACTAGATGACCTCTAAAGGTCCCTTCTAACCCAAAGCTTTCTACAATTCTATAAGTCAAGCCTGTGTTCTTTCTTTCACTTATATTCTTGGAAACTTGCTGTGAATCTTAAAGGTAAAAACTCCAGAATAATTTCTTTTATAGGAAGAGATGCAAGTACTATTATAAATAAATGTCTGTTATTTTATACAGGATAGATCAGACTTCTCGAGTCCTCTATCAGAAACAATATCAAAAAAGCGCACTCCTGTTTTTGTGCTATTTAGTCAACTTGATCTTGATCTCAGTGAAGCTAAAGCTGAAAGTTACAAAGTCTTCCTTTGAAATGAGTAAAACTATCAACTTCTAAGAAAGGCAGTGATTTTTAGGAGGGTCAGCACCTTGCAAAATGGAATTTTGTTAATACTGTCATTCATGACTGCAACAAAACGAAAGAGGAAATTACAAATGAAAATACAGAAATTTTGACCGTGATGTTTGCAACCAAAATCTTCTTACCGTTGATGAACACTTCCCAGTAACTTGAAATACTGAACACTTAATGTGTCATAGTTTCATTAATCATTTAACTCAGTATGTATAAATCCAAACCCCTGGGGAAAGAGATTTTGAAATGATCGTTTCAGACAGTGTGTACCTCCAATGAATGCATTATTTGGGATATTTCCAACATGGTTAATAAGGTAATGTTCATAAAAGAGATAAATGAATGGATATTTCTGCCCTACCTTATATGCTTGGACAAATTGTGATGAACACTGTGCATACAAATTGAAGAGGATTAGTCATAACAAAAAATTGAAATCCACTGTTTATTCCAAAGGCAAATGGAGTACACCAGTAAAACAAAGAATAGGCGCTATGCCTGACTTTGCATAGGCAATGAACTTCAAAACTGACCAACAGTCAAAGTAATTTCAGCATCTGTACCTCCTTTTGTGAAAACTTCTGCTGGATTGTGTAAGAATGAGAACTGATTTTCCAATTAGGCTGGAAACCGCAGAATGAAAATTAACAGCTCTTTGAAGAACTCATCTATTGTAGGATACATTTCAGGAATAGCAATTTTTGCCATCAATATGTGCGTTATAGTAAGTAATTTTTAATTCAGCTCGATTGTCACTGTTGGTATCTAGCACTGTCCCAGAAAACATTTTCTGTTAAAACTTTAATACTCCCTTTACATTGTCTTGACAGATCACATCTGACCGTCTTAAAGACCTGAAGTCCCCAAGGCATTCCATTGTGAATAATTCATATTATAACCAATTTTATTCTTAAAAGCAGTTGTACTAAATGCTGGTGTAGCACATCTTCCGTAAAACGTATCTTGTCCCAGAAGAAAAAAAAGGGGGGTTGAGATAAAAGGTGCAGATATTGTTTCGCTTGCTGTAAAGCCACTCTGAACCAAACCAGCTTATATGCTTTGAACAGATACAGTGACCATGCATCTATAACTCTAAACTGTGCTAAATTTGATTCCTTAGAGAGAAGGCTAAAGTGGCAGTGTGGTGAATTGTTCCTCTGTGATTATGTTAGAAGAACATGTACCCGTTCATCACCCAGTGTCAGACACTTAGCTACAAAATATGGTAAAACCTAAGGAAATCATAGGCTTGATGTAAAAACTTGGATTATAAAGATCTGGAAACAATTTTTTTGAATGACAGCTATTCAGCAGCTCTTAAAACAAGGCAGCAGTGCAGATTAAACATTAATTTTGGGGATTAAACCCTAAATTATAATACTTGTGTGGAGCAGACATCCCTCTCATCGTAAAAGTTACATTTCTAAAGCAGAATGAGGAAGGATTTAGAAGGCATGAAGGCTGTAAGGGTTTAATCATATTATAGTAGTGTTCTTCCTTATTCAAAATAAAAAGCCCCTCATCTCAGAGGACATCAAGGACACAAGAAATACGTGAATGAATAACGCACCATGGTACAAGTACACTTCAGTGCTGCTGTTGAATTAAATTGGCACATATGTACTTACTTTTTCAATGTGGAAAACTGAAATGTAATAGAACTAGAATCTCCGTGCACTGCAAAACCAACAATTATAACCATCAAAATACAGGGCTGAAGTTTTTAAGGGATTAAGCATTTCTGAATATATGAATTTCAAAATGTTCTATTATGTTGGACAAAGACTAACATCTCTCAGAAGTGCAGCTTCCACTTTATACAAACAAGTAGAGCTGTAAGCAGTTTATTATTTCAGTTTTGTAAGACTCCTCACAGTCAGCAAGTTACTGAGTAGACACTGAATCCTCCTTAAAGCTCTTAAATGGATAGCATCTAAAGCTAATTATAAAACAGAAAATATTATTCCTATCTTATATGATGAAACCTGTTACTGATGGATTCCTTTACAAATAGCAATCAGGTCTACTTTATGATATGTTCATTTCATCGTCTCCAATAATCTTGGACACCCTGTTCTTTTACTGACCTTTGGTGACCCCATCTCATTCTTCTGGTCTATACTGCATATCTGCATTGATCTGTAGACAAAGCACTGTCGGATGAAATCAATACATCATTCCTTCAGCAACAAGACTGGCTTTTGGTCAGTTTACTTTCATTTTTTTAACAGATCAATAGTGCTAAACTGATGTATTGTAAATTGGGGTGTAATTAGTACCTGTCCGCAGGCCTGTTAACAAGCTGCTAAAATACTATGCAGGCTTTTTTACTTAAACAGAAGATTTCAAACTCTCTTCAATTGTGAATAGGTGGCTATTTTAAAGAAATTCAGGGGACAACAGATTCCATAAAAATCATGCCTCCAATGGTTACATATAAAGCTTTCACTTTGTGTTAATAATGAAAGGACACAGTGATTAAAATGAAATACATTAAAAAAATAAAGCATCAAAACTGAATGTCACCAAAGAATACAGTTAAAACCCTCCTGTCCTTCAATTTCAATTAATAATTTTGAGTAATGCTTAATTTTATGCTAAAATTACTTTTATGGTTAAGATGATATAGTAACTCTTTAGTTTCTGAAGACATCATCACTTAGCAATTATCAATCAGAAGTATTTGATACTACCCAGTGCAAAATTTTAATTGCAGTACACTACTCCTAGCTTGGCAAAAACAAAATTAGGATGGTCTACCACTACAGTCATCTATAGCAAAGCAGATCTGCTAAAATCTATCAGCATCACTAGACCATGGACAGAGAGGCTGCTAAAGTAGTAGTGTTTGTGTGGTTTTAAAAAAGTACAGCAGAAAAACAACAAAAATCTGTATCTTGTTTCTAGACTATTACATTTTCAGATCAAGTTGCTCTTTGAAGGAACAGAGAACCACAAATCCTTTCCCACTCCTCACGCACAGCAGCTCTCAGTTATGAGCATTGTGTCCAAAAGCTTTAGGCCTGTTTCAGGTTGATGGAGGTTACTCTTACAGCACTTTTTCAGGCAAATCCTGCTTTGAGTTCAATGAGACAGACTTCTGTTTGGGCATCGGCATTATCCTCCGCTTCTTCCTCTCTCCTACCCTGGCTTGTCTCCTTTTTTGTATTTTCCTCGCCTGCTTAGTCAAAGCTATTCTGCTGACTGCTTCTCTGGTGTCCTGCTCCTGTGCTTACCCAGGGGCAACCTTTAAACATCACCTGGAATCTGTAAGTTCCTTATCTATGATTATGTTACTCCTCCATGCTGATGTTTGCCAGGTTTCTTCTCATAAGCCCGTGGCCTCGCTTTCTGGGAACTGTTGGTTTGACCAGCCCAGCTTGAGATACTTTATGGAGAGAGGCCAGGCTCAGCAGCTCCACAGGAATAGACTGCTCAAACACAATGTGCTCAGTCCCCAGAAGAAGAAATGCACCCCACCGCTGCTCACTATTGACATTCACAAACAAACTTTTATATATTCTAGTTTAGTGCGAGTGCGCAGCCGACCCAAGAGATGTCTTAAATGGGTGGTCTTTGTCCTTTCCTACCACTCGTCATTATGAACTCATCTTTAAGTATCACATTAATTCATGTCCCAAGCCCACAATGTTTACTCAAGTCTAGGAAAGGCTACATAGGAGGCACAGGGAATACAGTAAAATGCTAATCTGCGAGTCATGTAATTACATCAGACTGTCTGCTCACATTGAACAGCATAACTCTTTAATAACTGTTGAGGAAGGAAGAAAAACATAAGCTTCATGTTATTAAAAAGAAGTGCCTGCTGGAGTCTGAAGACAACCTGAATAAAGAGGATAAAAGTCCTGGACAAAAAAAACAGTAATCATAGTCAGAACAGTGACTCCGCTTTATTTTATTTTCCTTTTCATAAAACATTAACAATTGAAGGGAAGAGCTACAAAAAAAAACCAGTTGCCTCTCTCCATCATTTAAGGGGTATACATAAGTGAGATAGCTGTACACTAATTTTTCATCTAGATTCAATCACACTAACTCAGAGTGAACGACATCTTACTTCATGAGCACATCCTACTAGCTTTGGGGGACAGCAGCGGTGTGGCAAGGCTGTAGGCGATGGAACAAGGATATGCAGTTGCCAGGTGGGAAGTAACAGATGTCTGAAGGTGAGCAGTCAGCAGCGGCACGGCTGCAGGTCCCGCTGAGCTGCACGCTGCTCGGGAGAGCATATGTTGCTCACATGCAGATGGCGAGGGCCGGCAGCCTCGTGAGCGGCGGAGCTGTAAAATCATCCTCTCTCCCCAGGGCCCCGGGGCCTGCAAGGAGGCTCACACCCGGGCGTGCGCACAACTTAGCTCCCGCACCAGGAACAGCCCAACCCTGTTGGCCCCGAGAGGCGGGCAGCAGCCCAGGGACTCAGGACATCACTCTCACCACTGCAGCTATGGCGATTTTGAAAATTTAAAGCAACTCGTTCAAATCCACCTATGCTTCTTTATCACAAACGGTTCTTGGTCAGACCTCCCGATGCTCCTTTATTGAGGCCTTTGGAGACCTCACCACTTGGGGTGAAACAATGCCCAAGCTCCATCACTCTGCAAGGAGCTGCAGATTCTGGTTTGGGGCTGTTTTTTTCTGCGAGTTTTTGTGAGGGACAAGAACATGCAGACCAGCTGTAATTTCAAATAACCTTACCTGTGCAAGCTCCGGGGAGGTAGACTGTGAAAGCAGGATGATACTTAGGGACAGTAAGAAAAAAATCAGCAGAACCAATGAAAGCACCTTTTAGCTGAGAACATTATTCTAACAAACAATCTGAAAATTATAAGTATCCTGCCAAGTCTTTTCTACTCTGGAATCTTAAAAATCTGTGGTTACCTTTATACATTTTAATTTATTTCTATGTCTTTAAAAATTATTAATTAAAAAATCTCCTCTACAGTGTGATTACAATGTGTAGGGTTTATGAATTCTTATTTTTCACAGCATGAGCAAAAAAATACACAGTTCTCAGAGCTGCTTTTCCCTCTTCTTTTGGTTACCAATAGTACATGCACTGCAACAACAGATCAAATACAGACAACCTGCTTTTTATCATTCAGTGTTATGCTTTGAAAGTTCCATGCATCAGTGGAAATGACCCCATAGATTTTATCTGTAATTTTTTGGTTGGGGAAGGCAAAATGAAAAAAACCCAAAGAGATAAGACTCTAAACTTGTATGCATCTGTGCATGAAAAAATGGACCTCTAGAGATCAAGCGAATTTTTTATTTTGTATCTCTGTCCAAAAGCACTCTTATCTCTTTGCACAATACTCTGAAACACATTTTCCTTTTCTTCTAAATACTTTCTGTCACAAATTGCAAAAGATGATCTTATGTTTTGATTTTTACTACAATTTAGATTTGGAAATACTAGACACGAAATAAGATCTTTAAACATGTCATGTGTGAAATGTTCTTGGTTTTATTTAATCCTACTTGGGTACTACTTTTCACGCTGCCAGAGAACTTGAAAGACACCACACTAGATGCCTTTGGAAGGGGTTCATTTTTAATTCTCCCCTGTGAAAATGACAACATATGGGGAGTGCATACACACACGCCCATGTGAAGTCTTAGATTTAAAGAAAGGCAGGCAGTACAGTACAGCAATTCTTCCATTTCATTCTAAATACAAAAAGTATGACTCTTTGAATGCAAGAATGTGTATTTCCTCTATAATGCCATTTTTTCTCCTCCTCTCTCTGTGTCTAATCAACATTCAGCTTAACTTGTCAACATCCAGGACTATAAAATAAGCTCCAAAGCTTCTAGCTACAGAGAAAGAAAATCTGAACTGCATATGCTACTATATGCATTACACACATGCACTTCCACAGCACAGTGCTTCTGAGAAGCATTATCAACTCTAATCCAGCCAAATACATCATGTATTTTTAGCCCAACACAAAGCCAAGACCCCATCAGTGCCTGCTGTACTCTGATACTGATCACATCCTTTTCCACGTTTATCTGTCACTCTGTTCACTTGGTGGGCACCACGCCATGACCGTGGGGTGGCTCCACATAGAGCAGGAAGCTCCAGGAGGAACGCAGTGCGAGACAGGGCAGCTCCACCAAACCCTTGCCCTCACATCAGTGTTTGGTGGCCAGCACGCACAGCAGGACCTGCCTGAGAAACTACCACGCGCTTTCCACTCTCCCTCATCTCTTTTTGTTTCCTAAGAATTTCCTCCCCTGTATTTAATGCCATTTAGTCCAGAATAGTTGGGTGCAGCTGTGGTACAGAGCTGCCTGAATAATCAAGAGATCGTTTTGGCCAACCACAGGCCATAAAATGGCACAGCACAATTACCCAATTCACCTTATGAAGTGTTTGAGGGCTTATTCTGCATCTTCTCTGTCCTCTAACAGGGATAAGCATATAGTCACGGCCCTTGGTTCAGTAAAGGACATGGGTAACTGAGCACATGTATGCTTGCAATTTTGTCTTTACTAGTCCTCCTTTTATGACATTTATTCCCACTGGAGTGACCTCTAATATTACCAAACTCTGAAAAGATTCAAGCCTCTGCCCGTTAAAAGAAAATGTGAAATTTAAAAAAAAAATCAAAAGAAAAAGCCAATAAAAGTTTCATTCTTAAACCTTTCAGATTAGATTTTCCTCCTTTATATTTTAGCCTCTGTTACAAGAGACGACTGCACGTATCTTCCAATGCCACAAGACTAGTCAGTGCAACCATACATAATAATCATTCTTGAGAAATATAAGGCACAAACAGCAAAAAAGAATAGTTTAAGTAAGTCATATATTTTACCATTTTAAGAACTACCTAAAGGAGTTAAAGGTGCTAAAATGTCCTGTTGTCTGCCCAAATGTAAACGCTGATCACCAAAAATAGACAAAATCTAGAGTTCATATGTTAAAGTTTGTTAAATAAATTGTTTCTTTCGCCTATTAAAATTGTGAAAAGGATTTCATGTTACATGTTGAAACTGAAAACTTCATCAGATATAAACTGGCTGGTTGATTCAGGTGAAATGTGTCACCAGAACACCAGATGCAGAGACTGCAAGTGTGACTGTTGGGAAGCAAATGTTTTACGAATCCAAAAACCTGCTGTGCTTTTTTGTCTATTCTTCTTTTTGCCAGTACTCACCATCCAGCTTTTATCTGCAGGAAATATCCATGGTTTCAGCCTTGGGTAGCTGCTTTCCCTCACGTGCAGCCAGCCATCAACAAACAGCATTTCCTCCTGCTGGGAGGATGCTACGGGCACCGTATCTCACAACTGCCAGCAATGGGGTTTCATTAATCAGCCTGAAGGAGGTGCTGAAACAGGCACGGACAGACAGAAAACAAGAACAGCAGAAGCCTGCACCGAAGATTTAGAGTAATCAAAGGTCCTCTCTCCAGAAAGTAATCTCAGTAGTTCTGGGTTAATGCATCAGTTAAAGCCCAGATAACTCGGCATTATTTCCATGCTTAGACTTCAAATGAAGTTTCTAACGACTTTGCTCAGACCTATGCCATGTTTCCATAAATGCCTTCTCCCCTAAAAGGAATTCCTAATATTTCAGAAGAGGTTATTCAGGACCAGAGGCAACCCCAACTAGACACTCCAAAATTATTATTAAAAAATGAGTCATCGTGAATTGCTGCCAAAAAAATTTGCTACTTAGTTACTAAAAATGACATAACTACAGTTATTGCAAAAAGAGTAAGCTTTCTGTAGTCTAGTTGAGACATATTGGTTGAAATATTAACCTGTTTTAGTTTTTGTCTTTGATGACTGTTGCTGTCCAGGACAGGCAGGATTTTAATAGTCTGCGTTACCTGCATGTACGTACGTCAGCAGTACAGCTTATTCATCTCGCCTCTACTGCGTTTTACTTGGGTTTGTGTACCAACGTCAAGTTGAACTTTGCTCCAGCATGCAAGAACGCTCTGGGCTTGTTTCAGCTGCACAATCCCCAAAGCAGTCATTCTCCAGCATAAACCCCAAAGCAATCCTTCAGCGCAGCGACACTGACAATTTCTGCCCGTGCTACTATATTAACCAGGCCCAAGGAATATTCCTGAGCACTGGAAACCAACAGTCTATACTTCCACATTTTTTGAATGGTTCACAAAATTCTGCTGCCTACTATTTACACTAGCTCAACTTAGACTTCTAATTCTTTAAGATGTCCAGTTTTTATCTGAATAAAATAGAACAGATTTGCTCAAATGTAAAATTTTCTCAGAAAGCTGACATTAAAAAAACCCCTTACATTCATGCATTCATTCACCTTTCCTCTCAAATTCGTGATTCTGGTGTATTCAAAGTCATTCACACCAATTATTTTTAAAAGCAACACTGATACGTCCACTTCACCAAATTAACATTCTTCTCTTCACTGAAGGATTAAAAAGCCGAAATAACTATATTAAACCTACTTTTTTTTGTCTTCCATTTTTAAGGTTAAGTAGCACATGATTTATTTCTTACATTAGCAGAAATGATGAGTGACAGCAAAGTCAAAACCTTAATTAGAGAGAATACAAACATAAGATTCTGATATCAGCAATAACTCAGCATAGCTTAATTACACTTCATTTTTATATTTTCATCAGGCATTAATAAAAGCTTTGCCACAAGACAGATAAATATATGGCCCTAAAAATTAAAGATGTATCTTCAGATAATCAAGATGGTAAAAGACATTGAAAAAGAAAGAAGGTAAGCTGCTTCAGATATTACCATAGAGTCATTTAGTTTACTAACTGACACGAAGGAAATACTATAACTGGCTGCATATGGAAAAACAATTTCACAGTCCACCCAGATTCACATGCTGGCATGGGCATTTTTTTCAGGAACACCGTGAGCCACTTTTTCATTAACACCACCAAAGAACTTTGAGATCCTCCAATAGCTGGTCAAGTATAAAATTTATTAATATACTTTATCTCTTTCTACATTACAAGAGGAGATGACTAGACTGTGAAGGAGGAGCTGTGGATGTTAGCTCCTTTCTGCCAGATTACCTGCTGATTGGGCACTGGAAATATTTATTTACCGGTGCTTCAAGTTTCTTATTACTAAAACAGAAAAAAGACACTAACATCTTGAAAGCGTTTGGAGAGTCACTGTTTGGAAATTAATATATTCTCGTACAGCACTTTCATAATACAAATGGAAGGAATACCTTATTTAAAAAAATACACAGACTTTGGTCACAGTTTCATCTGCGTAGTAACCAGCTGTTACTTTTATTTTGAAAATTTAACATTCTTAATTTTTTAAAGACAAGCTAAAATAATCTTTAACAGAGTTCCTAATGTAAAAGGCAGCTGGCTGGTTTGAAAGAGATCACATTTTCTCTGTATCACAATTGCTAATAATGAATAATCCTCTCTGCTGCTTCCCGCAGCTCATCTTTCTAGGTGGTTTGTTTTGCTGAAGGCTGGTGGCGAGAAAGAGGTGGAGCCGTCACGGCGTGGAATAATAAAGGCTACACGCAGCAAAATTCTGACTAATTAAGCGATATCTCCACAGGAGCATTGGCTATACAAGAGGAATACTTGACCAGAAGAACAAACAAGATACATTTTACTTCAAATTCACAATAATAAAAATACCTCTTTACTACCATTTAGTTGCCAGACATAATTTCATCTACCTGTGTTCTATGCGAAACTGCTATTTCTGAGATTAAATAAAAGGCGATCTAAAGTGGCCATAAAAAGCAGAAAGAAAAGCTGGTTTGGCTGCAGTAAGGAAGCATGCTATCTGTTCATGAAAAACCATCCAAAGTAATAATATTAACACTTACAAGTCACTTGGATAATGTGACCCCTCCAAGAATTGTAAGTAGGCTCTGACTTAGATGACCAATTCTAGAAAAGAAAGCCTGCCTCCCTGCCTCTTCTTATTCGTACTATGGTGCCTCCTGGGATCATCACAAAAGTGGTGGCTACATCAGTGTCTTCAGAAAAAGTTTGTGCATACTTGTTTTCCAGTACGAAAAACATACAAGAAGATCCTACTTGTTGAAGGCTTCATTTTATAACTATCTTGATGCTGACCTGCATTTAAGCAGATAACCTGGAAGTGAAGGATTACTTGAGTAACTCGCTTTCTCCTTATCATGCTTTTTGATATTCAAAATAATTTTTATCACACATAGTACAGCTAAGCTTGCGAGGAACATCACTTAAGAAAAAGCTGTGATTCACCTGATGTATCCTCCTCTAACATTTGTTCTCACGACTATCAGTTTCTGTCTTACTCCATGCATATGGACTCCCCCCCTCAATATAGGAAGGACATGGATGTGTTGGAGTGGGTCCAGAGGAGGGCCACAAAGATGATCAGAGGGCTGGAGTACCTCTCCTACAAAAGCAGGCTAAGAGGGTAGGGGCTGCTCAGCCTAGAGAAGAGAAGGCTCCAGGGTGACCTTCTAGCAGCCTTCCAGTACCTGAAGGGGGCCTACAGGAAGGATGGAGAGGGACTTTTCACAAGGGTGTGTAGTGATAGGACAAGTGGGAATGGCTGTAAACTAAAAGAGGGTGGATTTAGATCAGACATTAGGAAGAAATTCATCACCATGAGGGTGGTGAAACACTGGAACAGGTTTGCCAGAGAAGCTGTGACTGCCCCCTCCCTGGAAGTGTTCAAGGCCAGGCTGGATGGAGCTCTGAGCAACCAGGTCTAGTGGAAGACGTCCCCGCTCATGGCAGGGGGGTTGGAACCAGATGATCTTTAAGGTCCCTTCCAACCCTTACCATTCTATGATATTCAATGCTAATAATAAAAAAAGAATGCACACAGTGAGGCAAATATAGGATTTCCCACAGAAATAGATGCCTTTTTTTCTTATTAGTTATGTTACAGTAGCATCCATTCACACTTTACACAGGCTTCTATAAAGCCTTTTTATACTTGTTATCTCAATACTTCATATTAAGTACTCCACAATTCTGCACTGGTATCAAAGACCCTAGAGATTATACAAAATAGCAAAGAGTATTACAGCTCCGTGCTAGCAAGCTGAGTAGTTGGCACCTTTAAACACACAGAGTAAAGTATATTTGCCCTGGAGTTCAGATCTTTTGGGGGTGAATAGCTACAGCAAGCAGACATAGCCTAGACTGTACCAAAAAAAACAATGTGCTCTCTTCTTTGTGTAGCTAGTGACCATATTACTAGCATGACCACTAGCTTACTAGCATTGAACATACAGAAGAAATAAATAACAAAATCGCCTGCCCAACAACTAATGTGGTATTACCCACAAACAAAAATAACAGATATCACCAGCATCTTAAGAAAAAAAAATTAATACTATCATGCTAATATGAAGGTCTCCCTGAAGAACAAATCTCACTGTAAGGGTAAAGACTCAAAGCCAGTGTTTTCACACTTAGATATCACACACACAGAGTACTCAAAGAGAAAACAAAGACACTTTCATGCTTCGCTGTTTCTTAATATTGGCTTTAAAACTCAGCAACTTTTTTCATGGATTATTATAAAAAAAAGAACCTTCATTATGGGATGCCTCAGCTGATAAATTGCCAAAAAAAACAGGATGCAAAGAATAAAATGTTGTAAGAACAATTTAAAGAATTAGAATTAGAATTAGAATAATGTAATACAAATAGAATATAATCAATCAGCTTTGAAGACAACCAAGAACACAAGTTGAAAACGATTAAATCTAGAAAAGTTTTACCGAGTCTTTACAACTTGGGCCACTGTTTCATCTTTAACAAGCAAAGTATCTCCAGCAATTTCCTGCATCAGTGGAATGCTACAAAATTAATTTCAGGTTACTAGGTGGAACTGCTACATACTGAAGTTGAGTCTGTTCTTTTTTTTTGCTTAAACTTCACTGGACAAAATCTGAATTATGATTTATTCTTATAACACTTTCCCACACCCCACTAATGAAAAGTGTCCCAAGCCTCATGCATGTAATATTAAAAAAACACTAAAACATTTGGAGCTGTAAAGTGGGAAGCAGTCTGGATCAATGCAAGAGCATGAACATTTTCAGATGCCACTTGAAAGTATTAACGACGCGTAGTCATTTACTGACGATACGTCGATTCCTTCTCCAACAAAAATTACTGGCCATAAATCAGGCAAACATTTACAGGAATCTGCAAATGAAACAGCTAAATCCATGATGACAGGGAGCCTCATAAAAACAGCCCATTTATTCCCTCTGAGCACTCATCCCCACCAGAGGGATCAATAGCAAACCTCATACAATATACTTCTAAATGTCATGCTGCAAATCCTCTTTGCATTTATGCAGAAGGAACAGACCCTCCTCCAGTTTTAGAAGCTGATATTAAGCAAAAATCATATTAAATGTCTAAAAAACAATAAATCTAAGAGAGATCCTTTTATTCTTAAGTTTGTGACTTTAATACCGATTCTTCTAAACTGTAAGGATTACAACACGCAGAAAGATAAAGATTCAAACTAGAAAAACAAAATAGATGACAAGGAGTTGAAGAAATTTATCTATCCACTCTCTGGTGCTTAAAAACCCCCAGTAGTCAGGGAAGTGATACCTAACTGAAGACAGACAGTCTCAGTTTCCCTGACTTCTGAAAACTGAGGGAGGCAGTATTAAAGAACCAACCAAGCAAGCTGTAATACAGAGTCAAAGAGGGGCAGCTCTTTGACTCGTTAAAGGCACCATCAGACACTTGAAACTGCATGGCAGACTTGAGCAAAATACTACTCTTGGAAAAGCAGAGATGAATGACCACAGTGTAATCATCAACAGCTATGTCCGTTTTAGAATTAGACAAATACATGTCAACTGAGAGCAAAAATACCCTTCCATAAATTTTGAATGTTACATTTTGACTACCTCTTCCCGTTCTTTTTGTAAATAATTTTGTTTTCTTTGGAAGCTGCATGGAACCAAGCTTACTGAATATGACTCCAGTACAGGAGTACACGAACCTGAATTATTCTTCAGTATGAGATACAACTCAGAAACACTGGATCAGGTTACTACGCTCGGGAAGTACAAAAGAAACAAGGGCCATCAGTTGATGGTGTACTCATACTAACTTGCAGCTAATTAGAAAACTAAGTCATTTTATCTGACACGTGGCCACGTGACTCAAGATCACCTACATACAGCCAGGCCAAAAACTTTAAAGCCTCATAAAATGTCTCCGGGATGAATACTTACTTTATTCTTAGTTTAAAATAAATCTGTTGTATTTTCTATTAAAAGTGTGAGCCTTTCTGTGTAGTTAGACATATCTAATGAGCAGTTAAACCCATCCTTTCAATAACAAAATAATCTCTAGCATCTGAAGTATTACTCATGCAAATGAAATGTATTCTGAAGGACAGAGAACAGACATAACTCAGCAGGGCCTCTCTGCTGCTTCATGAAGGCCAAACTGTTCCCCAGCAAATAAAACCCTAGGCAGCTCTTCCAGGTACCACCACACATCTTTTGATTTATATCACACTGGCACGTCTGTGCACGACCTCGTCTTCTCAGAGGGTGCATCCCTCTCCCGTGTCGACAAATGTAAAGCATTAAAAGAAAGCAGATTCACACAAGCAGTTGGAAACAAGTGTAGAGTACAAATTTAATCCCCCTAATCCCTTGTCAATTACAAGGAATGTCCTAGCATAAAGTTCTATCGACAGTGCAGTTTTCAAACCCACAGAAAAATAAATGAAGCCGTCCTTTCCCTCTTTCCACTCGGACTGTATTCACTGCAGCTCCCTTAAAGGATTAGGAACACTGTCTGGAACAAACACAGGCATCAATTTTTAAAGTCTGCTCTGAAAATGGCAACATTTCACAAGCTGTGAAAATACTTTGGTTTAGGGCATGGCCTAAGAGGCAATAGGCCAGCAGGATAGCGCTGGGATTAGCCCTAATTACCTCATGTTTCACCTTAATTAACTACTGATACAGAAGGTAAACTCTGCAGGATCTGTGGTGAGACCTTAGGCCAGTAGGCAAGATATCTAAGCCGTCATTGTTTACACATGATAATCTCTCTTTTGAATTTGCTTTAATTGCTCAAAAAGATTAGCTGAAGGATATGCATTACGTATTGATTAGCAATGCTAACTAGATACCATATAATTTTTATGTGTGCTCCACACATGCAGTCTAAGAGTTTTAGAGGCACATTCTTTAATATCCAATTGTCAAAGGATCAATGTTTAACTTTGGTTATGACAACATCAATCAAGAAGAAAAAAAGCCCCAGCCTTTGCTAATATGAATGGAGGGAGCAAAATACAAAAAAGGATCCTCACTCTGTTCCAGTAGACACCATTGTGCTCCTCCATTGTGAGAGGTAATCCCCTCCCGCATGCATCCCTGGTCACACCACAAGCAAATTGGAAGCAGAGGGGGAGCAGCAATAAAGCAGACAGAATATAATATAAATTTTAAAAATAGATCACAAGGTTGCCTTGTCTCTTGTCCCATACACTCTTCATTATTCAGCCTCTGCTTTCTTTTTCTCTTGTATCAGTTCTCATCTGCTCTTGGCAGGCCTTGAAGATTACTGGATCGTCACATTTTGTACAAATCTAAGCACAAGCTGATTACAGAATCTGTATAAAATACAATAATCAAACCAAGGAAAAAAGTTCTCTGCCATGTGCTGCTACTCTGCCTGCTGGCAGAGAAACCAATTAAAAATATGACTTTTCAGTTGTTCTGTGCTTTATTAATAAAAGCAAAACAAAATATGAGCTTCCAAAGCCCTCTGACCTGAAACGCATTTGAAAAATTAGGAATATATTTCCTTAGGAAGGTAACCTTGATCTAATGTAACACATAAACTGATCAAAACAAAACTTGGCAACAAATTATAGTGCAGCATAAAGGATTAGGAAATATTTATGTCAAACCCCTGGAATCTTAAATCAAATGCATCCACTGGGGTCTTAGCTTTAAAGTTCAAGACCTGAGATTTTATCTGTACTCCAAGTGTCATTTAAATTTATGAAATAAAGTTGTTAGTGTAAGAGTTTTACTGTAACCTTAAGGATGGAAAGGCATATAATAAAAATTCAAGTTTCTGTGGAACTACTCACGTCATAGCCTTTTTTCTACACAGCTTTTTATAATATTTGATCCTTAACTAACATCCAGGGTTGCTCTATCTTCTTAAGAGAAGTCCCAGAGAGTTTTCGTAATTCCTTAATGTACTTTTTTATTTACTGCTTCATTTAAGGCTTACAATGTCACGGAAATGCACACTGCCTGTTTGAAAAGGCTCACAGACCACTTGCTACTCACTGGAGGTGGCTGAAGAACTGAGAACTTTCCCTGGGATCTCACTTTCTTTGCACGGATGAAAAACTGCCATTCAGGGCAGGACAGTGTAATTTCACTGGTGACTGGTGCCTATTCCAGATCACTGCTTCATTTCACTTGTGGTGTCATCTTCTGGTCTGAGCAAAAATTTGTAACTGCTTACCAGACTGATAAGGTTTGGGAAAACTTTTAAATAAAAAATTGAATACATAACGGAAGATTGTCAAAGGGTGTTTATCAAATGCCTTCACTTTGCAGAAGGCTAAGATTGAGATAAAGGCTACAAAGGGTTCTTCTACTTGTTTGTTTTAAAAATATACTTAAGCTGCAATTGCTCTGAGGGACTTTCAGGACTCTGGACACATTTGTGTTTGCTGGTCAGAGAAAACAGTGCAAGGAAAAATTTAAAAAAACACTTTGAATCTACTCACATGGGGTGTCCCACTGTAATTGATTTTGTAATCAAACCATGAAGAAGTCTGAGTCTTAAAAAAACTAATACTGCAAGACATGCAGTGAATGAAAAGAGAGTCCTGCTTTTTATTGTAAACGAACAGAGTGGAAGATTTTGCTTTCCTCAAGTGACAACCTCAACATGTTTTCAATTTATATGTTTAAAGTTCCATAAACATCTCTTAACAAAATACTGCATTTTTCTTATGTGATTTAGTCGATTTCTTCATGTGTTGAAAATGCAGAGCATTATGCATTCTGCATTTAGGCATCCTATTTTGTATAAAAGGGCAGAAGGGCTAGAGTTTTATCATATATATTTATGCATAGCCTAATCAGGCCTTTGTGATGGTCTGCTCTTTGAATATTTATTACTAGACTAATTATTGAGCTTAATTATAACCCTGCATACTTTTAACATATTAAAAACTTGTTTGAAAATGTTAAAGCAAAGTTTCATCAGCAAGTAGGGAAAACTAAGCACATTTTCAAGTAAAATAACCTTTTTTTGTAAATAGGTCAGTGAATTGATTACTTGCATACCTATAAGGTGAAACCTTGTCTTCATTGGCTTTAGAGAAGTTGGGCTTTCTTCTAGCGACCTATATAGCTGGGTTCTTTATCTTCTTAGAGAATATTTGGCCTGCAGTTATCTGATATCAAGCTGTGATCTCATCAGCTCTCACACACTCAGCGGGGAGGGGCTAAGAAAATACTTCAATGTGAAATCTCTCAAAGCACCCTCAGGGCACCACAGCTATGGAGGGAGATGGTTTAGTTGCTGAATATTTTCCTTTGGCAGTAATTCTGACCCAGAGCTCCACAGTGTTGCCCATATGCCACTGGAGGGTCATTTGTACAAATGAAAGACAAACTAATGATCTCACTATATGGATTTGGAGAAATTAAATATTCCCTAAATTGAACGTCCTTTCATTTTTTGTGTTCTCGCAGAGATTTGCGGTAACTGCTTTGGCAGATATCTCTTTGCAGTTCTTACCTTTTCTAAAACAAGCAGAGCTGTATATTCTGTGGGTCAACTACTACTTGCAAAAAGTGACATTTGTAAGAAGGTAAAACATTTGATAATTCAGCATACGCATATACCAAGCCACAGAGCACTTCTAACAGACCCAACTGTATTTTCTGACAGAGCACAGGGTTTGTTTATCATTATTTTTCCTTCTTTTCCTCAATGCACTGCTTTGCTATACAAGTGAAAATAACAAAGGGGAAGAAAACGACCACCCACAACTATTTAAAATGCTGTTTTAGTAAAAACTGCCTGGCGGACTGTTTTACGAAAAGCTGACTGATAAGCTGCCTGCCTAGCTTTCTCGGTCACCTGGAAACGAGTGGAACATTGGTAAAATATCTACCTGTTCTCAATGGAACATTTTTAATGAATCCAGGATCTTCACATAGCACAATGACATTTGGAAAGGATCAGCTCAGAGTTAAAAAACAAAATAAGGAAATTCACAAAGGAAAAAAGTGATTTTCATTAACCAAAGGATAGAAATTCACCTTTAAGTATAAAACTAGGAATGCCTTTGGCACGATGAATTGGATTCTTTACACTGCACAGTTAGTGACACAGATGTGTACATTAATAGATCCCAAGAAAATAACACCTGACTTTTACCAGGATACATGAGAAGAAATGGTCAGAACCAAAATACCAAATTATGCTAGCAAATTGAATCAAGCCATTTGAAATCTGAGAGGCTTTTATACGCCTCTAGTGAATTCAAATTAAGGTTTTATGGGCTCTTTTACTCCTGCTGAAGTCAATGGCAGAACTCTACAAGGAACCTTTATTGTGTCTTTCAGCTTTCAGTATTCTGGTCTCACTTTGAATGATCATACTTTGTAGGTAGTGACAGAAAATTAGGAGAAAATAAACATAAAAGAGTCAAAACAGCAGGAAGACATGGGTTTCCCTCCAAATGCTGTATTGGAGCTTTTTCCTAAAACGTGCCATTTTTGTACAAATAATATTTTCCAGAGGACCTGCACAAAAATAACATTGTCAAGATGGGACAGATACTATGCATTTTGTTATGTTGCATTCAAGCTTTGCAAATGTCCTTACTTTGTCAGTATCTTGGCTTGTAAAGAAAGCAGAATTTGTATCTCAGTTCAAAACACAAATTACTCCTCTATGCACAATCAGGCTTGTTCCTCCATCAGATTAAGTCAGGATGCACCACCGAAAATACATTTTCTCTGTGGCAGTGAGTGGTCCAAGGCATCCACGCACGGATTTTTCATCACCTCTTTGGCCATAGGCATGCCCACAGGGCTCTCCTCTCCTACAGCAATAGCTAGAGCAAAAGTGTAAGTCCAAGAAAATATTTAGATGGGCGGAAAACCCTAACAATAGAGTAATATCAGAGGATTCAGATGTTTTGTCCAGTTCTTCCTTCTGTGCACGAAATCAGGTTTAGGAAAGTCAGATCTTGGATTTCCACTTTTGTGGGTAGGAGATGTAATATTTAAGTATGTCTCATCTCCACAAACAACTTCATGTTTATTGAAATTACATTTTCCTGGCTGTTAACTGATGCAAAACCTGCAGCACTGAGATTATGAACAACTTGAATGTGTATGCAGTAATGGGTTTTTGAAAACTGGACAGGATTTGCAGCATGCAATATCCAGCCAACATTCAAATTTCATTGCTATGTATATCGGATAAGCAAAATGGAGATATATGACTTCAAATTGGTTTCCGGAGCAGAAATCCCCTAATATTACTGACAGGGTAATATTACTACCACTATACACATTCAAATGGATGAAGCAAGAGAAATCATGGAAATCAAGTTCTTTTTATCAATTTTAAACCACAGACCACAAAACTTAAGTAACAGCTACATGCACACCATGACTTTCTAAAGACCAAAAAAGAGTAAACAGGATTTATTTTATGTTGGTAAACAAAAGGGCTCACTTTCTGGTCACATCGGTTTGGTGACTGGGTTAAGAATTAATACAACCACTTTGTTGTTACTCCAATTCTCAGAATTACTTTGTAAAACATACTATTTCTAGTGTCTGCATTATTACACAAGTAATTTTAAATGCATCTCCATTAAAAACTTCTGTTATTCAACAATAAGATTCTTACATTTTTCATGACTTCTTTAACAGTAAATTGAAAGGGAAGACACTGAAATCACAAACTCTTTGAAAATTTGGCTTGGATAGGACAGAAGAAATAATACAAACAGTGAATCATTTCTAGAAATGCAAGTAAAAACATAATGAATTTTAATAGTGAACAATATCCTGCAGCAGAAAGAATCTAAAATAAGTAGGCATAAGGGGATGAAAAACCATCTAAACTACATTAATACATAAAAAGTTAGATATACATTTGAAGAAATGTCTACAGAAAGTCTAACAGTTTTTGTTACATTAAAATGTGCCAAGTGGCAAAGCCAGATGGTTATAAATCCTCTCCATACTGCTGTACTGGGCCACCACTAACAAACCTACCCTACTTTCTAAACAATTTTTAGAAAAAAAACATACTGGCAACCTTGATAAATAAGATAAAGATTATTTGGGGCCTGTAAAAGAGTTTTTAAAAGATTTTTAAAATCCTGATTCGGAAGCTGCAAATACAAATAAAACTCTAGATATATGCTATAAAAGAAAAGCTCATCTGCTCATTATAAAACATGTGCAAATAGTAATTACATTTATTGTAACACAACTAAAGGGAACAGGGAAACAAAAAGGAAGAAAAAAAAGAGGTCTTAAGGAGAAGAAAGAAGACCGATCAAAATTCCTGACAGGAAGATACATTAGACCAGTCTCTCAAGGGATGTAGTAGAAACCCAGGCCCTGCAACTTTTAAGAGCAGAACGGACAAATCATCAGAAAATATACAATAGGGAACAATCCTTCACAGGTAATGAGATGGGGAGCAAACCAACAGAGTTTTTTTTCTTCTGCCCTTACTTCCTACCATTGATTCCACACCACTTAGTGTTGTCCCCAGAAACTGATCTAAATCATTGCTTAGTTAGGAAAGCTGGAGGGGGAGTGGAGGGGAGATACCAAAAAGATCGCAGTTGCGTTGAAGTGCTTGTCTGCATGGGGACTGGCTGGGTTTGTGTCTGTGGCAAGATGTTACTTGCATGTCTCTCCACAGAGACAACATTTTTATCTTTGGTCAATGATCTCTCTCTGAGGATCAATACAGGTCAGATGCCCAGGAGTTTACGAGAGCTGTCAGTTTCCGATGCAAATACCCGTGAGATATTGCTGACTCACATGAGAGAGAAGGGGCAGATTCCGCTGTGAAACAGCCGCTCGGCCTCTCACAGGGCCTCCTGATGCAGCATCCCAACAGACCTACCGAGGCTTAAGGGACACAGCCAAGGCTGAGAAGAGTTTAGATTTACAACACATTAAATTTATAGATAACAAGTCTACATTCCTTTTTGGCAGCTCTGGTACAGACAGTCCTATAGAGCCGTAGTAGGTGGCAAGTCAAAGACTTCACGCTACATAGAAATGTAACTCCAGAGTCCAGAATTGCCTCAAGAGGGTACTGGCAGACTTTGCCAGTAATTAGCTAAGAAGCACACATGAATGGAACAAATTTGAAGCCCAGAAAACAGAGAACAGATGTTGTTTGACAACAGCAGCAGGAAACTTAGGCTTGCTGTAGTTTAAAATGCTGTCTTCATTCGCTCTTTGCAAAGAAACTTTAGCTTTTCTTCATTGACAGAGTCTAATCAAAGCAAATTCACATTTCTGTCAGTTCAGATACTCTCTTCTGCAGTACAGTCATAATTGCTCTTAAAATTCATTCAGAAGCCTGAGATCATGAACAGGGCCATGAACAAAAACTGCTAAAAACTGGTGAGGACCTATTGTACCAACAGGTGAACTGTATTATCATCTAATTTTCTTCTGGGATGGATGCCAGGACAATTATAAAATAATTTAAGGCCAGCATCACTTATAGAATGTTTCCATAGATATTTTCACTTGGGAACCAGACAACTCTTTTGTCTGAGGAGTTAAACAAGATATTTCTTCTTCCAAAACATCTAATAAAATCAGCCTGCAGAAAGGATACACAAATACTTTCTTCTTAGCTATGTATATCAACTCAGCAATGACTAGTTCAAATTTATGTATCGCTGAACAGAATATGATCCATGTATCATTGAACAGAATATAATCCATACGATTAACATTGATGTTATGAAAAAACGATAACACATAAATAACATGGAGCCCTTCTCAAACCCTGTGCAAATAACATTAAGTTACGACTTTTCCTGTTCTCAATTTCTAGACTGCATTTAGGTGAAAACGATTGACACACAAACTTGTTCCTCGTTTTCATCACTTTAAAGCCTGATGGTTGAGATCTGCCATCACTGTGTTGAACTCATTACTACTCATAGAACACAGCAGAAAATCTTCATCTTTTAGCTTCCACAGCATTATAACATGGCTTTGACCAGAAAAGTGCTTCCATTTTCCTCGGTTGCCTCACAAGATAAAATGAAGTTGGCAAGATGAAGACAAATGGCACAGTAGTCTATTGCTGATTGGCTAAAGTATTTTGTATATGTTGGAAAATTCAGGACATCCATCCTAATTGACGGTGGACAGAACACTTTAGCAACTGTGACTGTGTAAGACAGCAATCTATCCATCGTGGGGTCAAAGGGTGAGGTCAACAGGATAGGATGGTGATGTTATTATCTGACATATAGGTTATCTTCTATAAACTCTGTCTATAAGACATATAACATGTGACGAACTCTGAGGCAGATATTAAAACCAGGAGCTCAACATGCTGAGTGGGTTGAACAAGTGAGCAAAGAGTTACTTATAGCATAATTAAGTGGCTGTGTGGCAAAATAATTGAGGTGAACACAGTGACAGAAAGAGAATTAGTAACACTAGGATCAAGGTTAGATACCAATAGAAATACAGAGGGCAGGCAACAGAGAAAAAAAGAATAAAAAATTAAGAATTAACAGAATTTTTCACATATATGTAAACTTCCCCTTTAATAAAAAGTACATTAAAATCAGACTAGAGACACACAGACCTGAATCATTTTGCAATCCTTTGGAATTTCTAAATGACATTATCATAAAAATCCTTCCAGTTCCACTACAATTAAAGAATTGCTGGTATAAATCTGAAAGCACTAATTCACACTTGTTGGCTTCCCAGTTACATACAGCTGAGAAAAGGTACTGTGATGTCAAAAATGTTTAAGGAAGGTTGAATCATTTTAGGAGCCATTCACATGGTAACATAACTACACAGCAATGAGGAAATACATATGACTATCTATAAGCACACAGAGAGGAAAAACAAATATATGTATAGGAACAAATACATGTGTAGGAACAAAATATGTTTTGTCACTTTTTGTGAAAGTTTCCTTATATTAAGCAAATAATTAAGTTAAAAATAAGATGCTTAGGCTTTTACTAGTACCTTTCTTATGGCCAAGAATGATTTACAGTTACTGCAGCGGAAATTCAGATTTAAGAATCATTACTAAAATAATTTTGAATATTCTGGTTATGTGAGCTATGCAAGAATACTTGCTTCCTGTGTATAAACTGAACAGCGCTACACTTAATTAATGAAAAAAAAACATTTAATTTTCCTGCCATGATATGCCACCTCTATTATAAAAATGCTGCTACTTTGCTTTCAAAGGTATGAAATATATAATTAACAAATTAAAAATCCTAACACTTTATACAGCAACATACATTTTCCATTCAAAATCTACGCAAAGAGCTTTTACCATCCATACAAGTACCATCGTAGTTATTTCCCACAAGTCACATCTCTAATGCCAAAAGAAGATAATTGATGGCAAGAGGCCTACGGCGAGTTTTCCCTTACTGGTGACAAAGGCTAAGGGTAGGGCTGTCACAGTCTGATTTCTTATTGTAGGATCTGGAGAAGGATGCCTGTTCCTCCAACCCTCCTGTCTCCAACAACTCATCACACACAGCTGGCTCCCCCCGGGGGCTACGGCAGCATCTGGCACTTCTGCTCTCTGGTGGCAGCTGCAATCATTTTCAGGATAATCTCCTAAAGGCGGCGTCTTTATTCAGCTACAGATGTCTTCATCTTACATCCTGCTGGATTCCTCAGGCCTAACATCGCCTCTGCATTCTGGTTTTATCCCTTTGGGTTGCTTTTTCAGTGATACCCTTATTTGAAAGGTACTGACAAGCACTGAAAAGATGCTGGGGAAGAAGTTTTCTTACAGACATTCATCTGTTGGCTTCTAGTTTCTTTTCAACAATAGAAATCAAACATTGAAAAATGATCTAAAGATCCAATGTTCAAGTGGACTTCCATGTACAAAGCAACAGCAGAAATATTCTGTTTTATAAAGACTTCTCTCTCTTGTTTGTTTTCTACTTGCCACAACAACTTAATTGGTTTCTCTGGCTTCTCTCTTGATACAGTTATTACTTTGTTCCATACAGAGTCAGACAGATTATTTATGAGGAACCCCAGTGGCAGGAAAGGAGAACATTTCATATTTCATGTAGTTATACATAGCTTAACATAAATCATTTTTTCAAAAGTTACTTACTTCTGATCTCTTCCACGTGCACTGCTGTAGATCCAGTCTTGCATATTTAGAGGTGATTCGGCAGCAAATCACACATCAAAACTAGCTTTCCCAGGGACATGAATACAATAATCTCATAATTCAGAAAACACTGGTAACTGCACAAAGGCCTGTTGTAGCACGCAAAAACCTAAAAAGGCTCTGTTAGATCTTCAATATCTTAAAAGAAAACAGATATCACTTTTCTGCAAACTGTCTGTCTTACAATGGAGTTAACATACTGAAAAACACCAAAAGTACTGTATTTGGCAAAGAAACCCATTCGTCAAGATGGAAAAATAACAGGTATTTTGCTTTGGCTAAGAAACATCATTATGGCTTGAAAGTTGATTTTTTTCTTTTGTCTTAGATACCAGCTATAAAGGTTCAGTTACAGGTAAGTATTCTGAAGTCATTTGCTGATGGTTTCCCTACCAAAAAACCTGCTTTTTATACCACCTTTTTCTCAGATAGCTTAAACATAGACTCTTTGTAAGCACTCCTCCTCCTTTCTTTGTTAGTAACAAGCAGTTAAAACCCAATCAATTTTCTTCCAAGCAACATATGTTTCAATTTCATTAAATTTATTTCATCGTGTTAAAGGAAAATTCGGGCTTAATTTAAAAGTCCATGTTAAGTGATATCTGGTAACTACTACTATTTGTTGTTAAAAACAAATATTAATTCTACAAGCATTCTTTTTTCATTTGTTTTAAAAAGGACATATGATGTTACCCTGATGCTGTCTTTGTGGTAAATAGAGACACCTTTGAAGACTCTTGTTTATTATTATTATTATTTTTGGCTAGGACCTCCATCCGTCACCCTTCTTTAACTGACATTTTTACCCCGTTATTATCCCTAATATATTCCACCGAGGGTTTTCTCTCACTGCAAAGAGGGGGAGGAGATCAGCCAAAGGCATACCCCCAACAACTACTGCCTTCTAAGCCTGCTCACTAGTCAGAAGTGGGTCAAATGGTCCTCACATGAAAGCATCTAACAAGGTCCCAAAGGAGGCTTCCCTTTAGTGGCAGCAGTGAAAAACACCATTTCTCTTCAGAGAAGATGGATACCGTCTTCCTGTGCACAACTGAGGTACTGATACTTGCCACTTTGAACTTGTTATATTCACAGATACTTTCTGAAATGCTTGTATCATTTTGGGAATTAAGTCCCCAAGATCACGGACTCTGAGCTGTTGAAAAGGATCTTTTGAGAGGCTAAATATTCTGAAAACAATGGAATAAACCTCAGAAGTTTGGCACCGATTTCCAGGAAAACATCAAGGACACCTTCAAATTACATATGTTTAAATTAATAAATCGTGGGGGTTTTTAACAACATTCTGTGTTTGCGGAATTTTATCTCCCCCCCC
>Ga0065711_1026302_pt1 | contig 79985 bp, 52 predicted proteins | sample Hoacrofraction12_FD_59098 | JGI IMG/M metagenome (GOLD analysis project Ga0065711, IMG submission 59098) | Hoatzin crop microbial communities from Cojedes, Venezuela - Epithelial fraction 12 v2 (version 2) | ecosystem: Host-associated > Birds > Digestive system > Esophagus > Crop | place...
GGGAATAAAGTGAAACTAGAAGGCAAGCCTCTTAAAAACTTTGCTTAATGGAAAAGGGAGGTAAGTTCAAACATGATAAAGATCACCAGTAACATAATATTCACTGATAGTTATCATTCTGTGGTGGTGTGAATTTTCAGGGGTTATTAGCATATGTGTACGTATTTATAACAGACATGGTTTCCACTATTGTGGGAAAAGTGTTGGTATTAGCAAGGAGAATAATGTTTTTGACAATCTTCCTAAACAGAATTTTAAAAAAATTCAGATCTGGCCTGCATATGTAGTTGATTTTGCAAGGTTTTTCCAGGGTTAGAAATTGCAGGATCACATTTATGATGCATATGGTCTCCTGATAACCAAATACTCTGAAAATAGTTCAGTTGTCTGAGAGTAGTGATGTGAAATTCTGTGTCAGGTTCTGAGTTTGTGTGCTAATGCTTGGTTTAACTCTTCAGCTGTGATTTTGTACACAGTAATACAACGTTCTAATGGAAACTTTAATACTTGTCTTGAATGTTGGAAATTATGTGAACTAATACCAAAGTGACCTTTCAAGTCACAACAATATTGCACTATGAGGGCTGTGGTGGAGGATCTGTCTGGTTGCATCGTGTCGTGTTATTTGGGAAGCCCGGCAAAGCCAACCTGAGCTGCAATGCTCTCATGATGGAACGCTGTACGGAAGCTCACACTGCAGCAGATCTCTCACTGTTAAATTCTGTGCATACATATATAGGTATGTGTGTGGCTTTCAGTTAGCCATACTTTGGTCCTTTGGTAATTGGCTCAAATCTGGGAGCTTTTAAGTGTCATATCACAGAAAGATGGTTGTTAGACTAACGGACCAGGTTTTGTTGGAAGGGACCCCAAACGTCACCTGCTCCCACCTCCTGCTCAGAGCAGGGCCAAGATTGTGTCCCTCCACTCAGAGAATCATCCCGCTGAATTCTGAAGGTCTGTGAGACTGAAGGCACTGCACCCTCTCTGGGCAGCTCGTTGCAGTTTAATTACTCTCACTGGAAATTTTGTACTTTTACCATGCTGGAATTTCCCTGACTGCAGCTTGTGGCTGTTTCCTCATGCCTGCTGCCAGTGCACCTGCGAGAAGGGTCTGATTCTGTCCTCGCTGAAACTGCCCACGCACGGGAGCAGGTTTGCATGTGTGATATGCAGATGTGGTCTTATCCTCGCTAACGTTTCCGCCTTTTGGGTTTCTTCTTCTGTTTGGCTAGCTCAGCTGTCGCTTTGCTGGGGTCTGATGACAGAAATGTGTAGGAGGTTTATGAAACAAAACATTTTGTCACATGCTTTGTCTTTGACTTACTTTTTGAAAAAGTTTTGAGGAGCACGAGGAGCACTCAAATACAGGTAAAATTCCCAATTCTCTCTCTAGAAGGGCAGTGTTATTGTAGTACAGCTGCAGAGGGCATCAGACATGTTGACTGTTCTTCAGCTTGTTTTTCTTTTTTTTAATTTCAAGTGAGTGAGCTAGATAAATCTTCTTTGATCTTTATTGGGATCAGAAAGATTCTTATTGTGAACTGCTAGAACATGTGTCTAAGAAATGCAATAACACATGACATGCAGAAACATTTCAAACGTTTGAGTTTGGCCAGTTTTGTGCTGCTACAAGAGCAGCCATCCGGAAGCTTGGGCTGCTTAAATGCGTGGTGAAGTTCACATCAGCAAAATATTTCCTCTGGGACTTCTTGGGAGGGTGAAGGACAGAAAGGAGGAAAGGCTGAATTCCAAGTACAGATTCAAGTGTTGCTTTTCATATTGACCGTTTGGAGAGATTTTACTTTATTTCTTTGTTCTTGTATATGGTCTTTATTCTTCCCTGTAAGTCTTTTCTGGAATACTGATTGCAAAACTCCTGCACAAATAACTCTTAGAAACCCTTCCACGGTACTCTGGCATTAATTATTCCTAGAATTTCAATGAAACGGGAAGACAATTTAATGAACTTGAATTTTGCATTAGTGATAGTCTGCCTTATATGCTTATCTATTATCTGTCCATCTGGCAGCTCACGTGCTTGTTGGCAGAAGTGCTTTTATTTCCTTTCCTGAGAAATTCTGGCATTGAATGTATAAACAAGCAGCACTTCTTTCATCTTTTATAATTCAGCGTGAAATTCTGAACATTATTAGTTAATTAATTAATATTAAATATGGTGCATTCTTGCTAATGCTAGTATAACGCTCTGAATTGAAGCATATGGAGTGGTACCACCTCCTCACAGTGAGAAGCTGGCAGATTGAGATCCATCTGTCAGCTGACACAAGCACCAGTGCCCGTCTCCGAGTTTACGCTGAGGCAACGCAGACTGCCAAGAGAAACTGTGAGTGGGGCTGAGAGCATCTACAAGCATGACAGTCTGGGGGGAGGGTGAGTGCAAGCATTGCTTTCCCCACCCCAGCTCAATAGATGCTTACAAAATTTACAGAATCTTTATTTGAAAATGTGTGCTGGCTTCTGGTTGCAGATTTAATTTATTAGTAGCAAACGCACACTGGAACCTGTTCTTACCAGTGTGGTTATTTACAGCGTGTTGCTTGTTTGCTCAGTTTACTTGCCTCCTTCCCCAGCTGTATACAGCCAGACAGAAAACACGCTCCCTTGCCCGAGGAGATGTTAAATTGCTCTCAACTTGAACTGCTCTGATGTGTAGTATGTTGCGCTGTGTAGGCAGCATCACCCAGGTGCTGCATCAGGGGTGTGTAGGAAAATATCTGGCAGTATCTGCATACATCAGAAATACCTGATGTTCACAGACATGGAGCTGCAAGAAACTAGGCTGAGAAAACAGCCCTGTTTCATAGGGATCTGCTGGCCTTTCAAGTGTACAGGTACATGTTAATCAGCTGGCAAATCCTAAAGCGTTTAAAGAGTTTGTCTCATTTCATCATGGGGGGAGAAGTTTGTGGTGTGATCGGCCATTTAGTACATTCCCAAAAGACATCTGTAGAGGCTGTCAAAGTTAACTCTCCTGTTTAATGTTAACTCAAATGAAATGTTATGTTTGCGGAATTGGCCAGAGAAACGTGGACCTTCTGAAGTCTCTTTCTTGGTGTGGATTAAGTTTGAAATGGCTTTCATTGAATTGTTTTTGAATATCCTCTTCCAAAATGATTTTTTTTTTTAATACTTTAGAGAAAGAAATTAATCCACAGGCTTATACAACTTCTTCATAGTAATAACAGACAAAAACCTAAGCTTGGAATTCCCCCCCACACCCCCGCCGGAGTATTTAGTATGTAAATCTTACTAGTTTAATTTCAGTTTTGTCTGCAAAAAAACATCTTGCACGAACTCCACACTAAGTTGAAACTTCTGTTTCTTGCATTTATTTTCTGATGTTTTGTGACTTCCTGTTATTGTGCAAAATTGACACTAATTAAAATAATCCATAGTGTGACTGGGAAGGTCATGTCATGAAGAGCAAACTGGTTAACTTAGCTGGGTGTTGCTCAATTTTAACAGAAGTTTTATGTTTATAGCATGCTGTTCACAGAGAAAACTGCTGGCAAATGTTTCTATTACAACTGTATCTTTGGTGTAAATGTACGATCTTTTCGTGTTGTCACTTTTTAATTTCTAATGGCTATATTCTGTGGGGGTGAAACACAGTTCCTCTCTCTGCTGTCGGAAGCAGACGTAGGACAGACAGTGGAACGGCAAGTTGTTAGCGTGGTGCTCTCTGCAAATGCTGCCCCTCCACCTTGGAGGTGAATTTTTTATTTTTTTTTTTTTAAGGCATTCAGGTAATTATATTAATGCCATATTGTGTGAGGACAGTTGACTTTGGGGAAAATTGCCTTACTCGTGAAAAAGTTGATTGGTTCATAAACCAAAATGTTTTCCAAAGGCTTGTAAGCTAGCGAAGCATAATTTATGTACAGTATCCTATTTGAAACTTAAATTCTTTGCTAATACATGGAGAAACCGGTTAAAACACTAAACAATATTCTGCCTGACCTAAATGTGCTATGATTTGTACCTTTTCGGACAGAATCTCTGCAAGTTGAAGGGGAGGAGGGGAGTCGGGACTTCAAATTTCATATCTTTTTTTTTTTTTTTTGAAGAGATAAATTCTGAAATAAGAGCCTAAATAATTTTTCAAGACTTATGTTGAAGGAACAGGTGAGTGACACTGAACCTTGGACTGAAGAAGGGAGTAAAACCCGTATATCAAACCCATCTTTAGTGGGAAGGTTTTCCATTACCCTGTAGTCTTTGGTCTGTCTTTGGGGTATCTAAGACATTAGTATCTTGCAGCTGCAACAGAAAATAAATCTGTGTTACAGAATTAGGCCAGATCCAGCAGAAGCGAGGCTACTGTGGCTCTCTGAGCGTGTGTTCCCAGAAGGGAAAAAGGTTTTCTTGCCCAGAAAGAGTTAGAAATGGAATTTCCTAAGAAGATAGGACAAGCTGCAGATCAGACAGTACAAGTGTACAGACAGTTGCTGTTTATGCATGAGTGACGGTTTTTATCCCCTTATCCCTCTTATTTTCCCTCACTTGTTCCTCCATGAGCTATCTAGACCCTTCCCTGCCTTTGGTTCCTTCTCTAAACAGCTCGTAGTGAGTCTTGTGCAATCCCAGAACGCTCTTCCCCTGCATCCTGTATCTGTCCCATACCCTGATGCGCTGACCACCTCCCTCCCGAAGGTGCTCTGGAGCTGGCTTCCCGGGCCAGGTGTCACCCCTGGCCGGTGGGGCTGAGGCTCTCCTGGGACAGCCGGCCCTTCATCCGAGCCCATAATCTCTGTTCCCTCATCATCTGCCTTTGGGCTTCTGCTCCTCTGGGCGTGTGGGCATGGACCTGGGATGGGCTGGTGGCTCCTGGGATGCACTTGGGAGTAGCTTGGCAGGACGTGATTCGGGCTTCCCTTCCATTGTGGGAGTGCAGAGGAGCTTTCTGTCAGATACCCGAACAGCTTGTATTATAAACTGTATCAAGATCGAGATAGTTAAATTTATCTAATTTTTTTGCCTTTGTACAGCAGGCATTAATTTTGATACTGGGGGTTTTCTGAGTTTTTAATACGTTAAGAAGTCTCAACCTTTTTGTGAAGGGATTATCTCACTGAAAAAAATCTGTCCTGCTTTCCTTTTGCAATTCAGTTTGCCCACAGAAGTCTAATTTGTCATCCATAAAATAAATATACTTTGTCAGAGAATATATTTGTCCTGTTACTAATGCACTGGATTTATTTCTGGTATTATAGATTGCCTCTATATTGCCAGAATACTTTCCAATTTGACTTTTGGTCTCCAGTGAGCAAAAGAAATGGCTTTTTCTGATACCTGCTTTGCTATCAGAAATTAAATTTTCTGTATGGGCGGTCATAAAAGCTAAGGCCAATGAATTGGTGGTTGATAATAATTATTTTTTCAGGTGAGGTATATTGGCAGGCAGACAATGGATCTGTAGCAACTTGAAGGTGACGGAGGGAGCCAGTTTCTTTAAAAATGTATCCTTAGAGATTGATAAAGTGAAATGCAGTTGTGTAAGTTCTGATTTATCAAACAATGTAATGTTTCTGCAAGATTATTTCCTTTCACCTTTCTGTATTTTTGTTGTTTTGGGAGTTGCTGATTGTCTTCAAATTTTTTTTTTCTTCTTAGTAAAACGCTTTAGAGAACCAAAGCACGAAAGACGTCCCTGGAGGATATGGTATGTTTCTGCATGTTTGATTCTTAAATTTTTGTTTCTTGTGTGTTTTAGAAATTGAAGGAATGATTGTTTGTATGTGATGATTTTTTTTTAAAAAAAAGTGATGACAAAAAATTGGTGACTGACAGTGAGGAACAAAAAAAAGTTACCAAAATATACGAGTCAACAAAAAGTTATTTTCTGTGTGTTTCCCTGCTAGTTCTTCCTTACTAAACGCTTCTAGGAATCTCTAGAAAGATGTGCATTTAGATGTAAGGCTTCAAGTTGTGCTTCCTCCTGAAGGTGGAAACTTACAGGAGCCCTACAATGCATCTGAAGATCTGCAAACTTACACAAGCTTACAAGAAGCTCTCAGCTGGACTTAAACAGAATTCCATGTTCTGTAGCCATCCTAGTATGGATAAGATAGAAAACAGTGTGGTAAAAGATATAAATACATAAGCCATAAAAGGATACAAAGTATAAAAAGTATATTTGTTTTTATTACTTTCTAGAAGTTGTTGGATTGTAGTCATGCCAACGTAACCTGTACAAGCTTTGAGACTGGTGTAAATGTTATGCTGTCGTTCCAGTTGTTAAAGACTTCAGTGGTTTAAATTCATCTCATACAATGCTGCTTTTCATAACTAATCCTGACCTTTATTTTATTGAAAAAATAAGTACAAAATCTCCATGTACTACAGTCTGCCTCAGCCTGAAATTCTGAGTAGTGTGATGAGAGCCCTTAATCTGTAAGCAAAGAATCTTGTTGTGGGACTTGAGTATTGTTATTTCAGGTATGGTGTACTGATTAGATAAGTAACTCGCTGGCTTCCTGCCTCAGCTCCAACACTCTTGCTTTCTACGTCGTGCAATGAATGCAAGAGAATAAAGTTTAAGACCAAATTGTCAGTGAGGGGAGTTGGATTCGGGCATAAAACGTTGTTTGGATCTGTTGGAGTGTTTGGATCTTTTTGGACATGGAAACGTCAGGCAAAATGGGTGTTGGTCTGTATAAAGAACATGGTTTTGCCTACAGAATACTTGTGACACCATTGCTGTAACATCCACTGGAAGTTTTGGTTTTGTGCACAGGATGATGATAAAAGTATGGTAAGGGCAGGAGTCAATACTGAATCAATACCTAAGTGGGTTTTTTATATTTTCCCTGTAAGTAGCAAGCTACTTTCTCTCTAACTCTGTCATCTGCTTTGGAGATAATGCTTTCAAGGTTGTAATTCTTTTGCAGTGTGGTCTAAGCTGTTGTACTACAGATAAAATTCAGTGAGACCTCTTCATGCTTTCAAGTGAAAAATATGTTGGCTTTTTAGCAGAATAGTATAGATAAAGGAATCATTAGCCAGCTGTTGTTCACCAACAAGCACATGATGAGGATTTTATTTTTGTCTCTGCCATAAACTTGCTAAAAATGCATGAACATAAAAGGACTGAATATCTAGCGAGGCTGGGATACTTCTTGTTTACAGGCGGTTATTAAAGACTTAGCTAGGTTTAGTGAGGATTAGCTCTTGGATAATGCGTATGATACCAAGAGGATATCCCTAGACTTCAAATCTACAGTGGTAAGGTTTCAAGTTAGTATGATGTGGTTTATTGTTAGCAGTACTGAAGAAAAAAGGGGGCAGAACTTGATGGAATTTTAATTAAAATAAATTTGTCATGTTGGACTGTGTTGTAAAGTTTTATGTATCTTAAAAACTGTTCTTACTCTATGCAGGTTTTTAGATACTTCCAAGCAAGCCATAGGGATGTTGTTCATCCACTTCGCAAATGTCTATTTATCAGACCTTACAGAAGAAGACCCCTGTTCACTGTGAGTGTTTAATTTCAGAATCATTGGTCTTCATGGAAGTTCTGCAGTTGTTTGTTGCATGTGGACAGTAATGTAAGATAGACCTGAGAAACCAATTTTCATGGTAAAAATCAATCACTTTCAAAAAACTGTGGTTTAAGATTAGTTAATCAAGGATTAGAGTTCTGCTCTTTTAGTTCATGGCTGGCAGGACCTGGGAAAGCTTTTTCTGGGCTGCATATAGATCTTTTAGACTGAGGGTAAACTCTTGCTACTTCTCTCTCTCCAGTTAACGAATGAGGACTCAGGATGCACATTGTAATATGAAGCTGTTTACTGAAGGAGGTGCTAGGGACCAAAGGAAAGGAATATAAAATTGTGTACACTGACCTTCCAACTGCACTCTGCACTGCAGCAAGGCTTTAATATTAAGTCAGGTTGCATCAGGAATATTTAACAAAAAAATCATTCGTGCTTGTATTTTCTTCTAAAACCTACATTAGCCACTGCAGTATTATTTTCATTTTGTTAAAAGCAGGAAATCTTGCTTGGTATCCAGGCAGTTAGTACAAAAATTAATTTTGCAATGTCACGCTTGGAGCAGTGTGACTAAATAGGTAAGCATTTCGCTGTAGTGTATTAAACCTGAAGATTTTATGACTAAGACCCCGTCAGGTTCTTTACAGGAGCTCCTGAAGCAAATGGTAATTGTTTGGGTTTGTTCTTGATAGAGTTCATGCTCAAAGAAGCTTACATATTCCTGGTAACAGAAGCTGTGAAATTACTTTTAAAAGCCTAGTAATTTGCCCTTTAAAACCAATCCAGTTCCTTCAGTGGCGTCTGCTCACTGTTGTCCTTTGGTAAGCAAAGGAGCTACACAGCTCAAGGAATATATTTGTGTTGCTTCACAAGCCTGCTGTATTTCCCTTATTCCTCCTCGGTTTCTTTTCTGTTCCTACATGCTATAAATGTGCAAATAAAACACTGCTTTTCTCTTCCCACCACAAAGCATTTTGGTAGGGAAAATGCATTGATTTCAGCATGCTAACTGTAAAGTTTGTTATAATTACAACAGTTTCAATAATACCAGACACCACTGTAGGATATTCCTTGCTTACTGATTTAAGAATTTCCTGATCGATTTAAAAACTGGCATGTACAAATTGCTTTCATTCCATTTTTAGACATTAAAGTATATATTCAAAGCATGTTTAAAATTGTCAGTGTTTAAAGCTACAGTTCAATAGTTTATTTCAATGTTTTAAAATTAAAAATAACTGTGCTGTGTACTGAGTTTTCGAAATAGAAGCTTTGCTAAACTGTGCGTTCTCTTCTACATGTTTTAGTATGGTCTACATAACTTTTTTCAAATACCACTTTTCATGTAAGTGTAACGTGACACAAAACAAGACGGTGAGGTAGAGAACTGTTATTCACTGTTCTCTGGATAACAAAAATTACAATGTGGAGATGTATAATTTCTCAGACAGAGGTGCAGGTCCTCCTTGTTAGCAGAAAAAATAGCATGTTGTGTCAAGCAAAGCCACTTGTCCTTTCTTGGGAAAAATATATCTTTAGTGTGCAAGTGGGTCAAAATTAGCGAGTAAAGGCAAGGTTTCTGTCTGACTTTAATAATAATTTTGCTCAGCAAATACTAACATGGCTAGTTTTCTGTTTCCTGTTTTGTAGATTGTGGGTTATTTTCAGAACAAAACCAGAAAATGTAGTTTTAGAAAACATTGTTCAAAGCTTGGAAAGAACTGCAATGGAAAGTTGCCGTTTATTAGTTTGGGAATGTAGTGCTGTAATTCAGGCAGGTGTGTGATAATATCAAAGCTGATAAAACAGCTGTTAAAACACCTCGACAGATGTCTTGTTGTTCAAAGAATTTTTAATCGAAGAAGCAAACAGCACTCTGCTGCAGTGCAGGGTACTCGGCGGGCTGCGCACAGTACGCCGGGAAGGTTGTAGGAACCCCGCAGCCTTTTACTCGCTGAGCTCTCAGCCAAACGTGCGTATCTGATGGTGGCAGCAGCTGGTTTTGCTGTTTGCAGTGGTTACACGTGAGCAGGGTTGACGCAGCGCATCACAGAACGGGCGTGTTGTCTCCACATAGTGACCCTGACGTGCTTGGGAATGTCGGGCACGCCTGGGCTGCGCAGTGAGCTGGGATTTGGGGTGCAGTAGGGGCTGGCCCATCCCTGCTCCCCACTCCCGGGGCTGCCTGCTGCTGAAGGCTGACACCAGCCTCTGGTGGCCTGCAGACATGGCATGTGAGCTGGGAACTGCTGGGCTCCCTCAGCCAAGCACGAAACCTCGATTTTAATGTTTGTCTAATACAAAGTTCTTTAAAACTCTGATTTGACAGACAACATATTCTGTCTTCGCTTTCCACTTTCTGGTACTATTTGTCCATGTGGATTTGTCTCTGCAGCCAGCAGAAGCCCACACGTCTCCGATTTCCTCTTTTTATCCCTGCAGAGAAGTTCCTGTAGACTCTAGAGTTTACCTTAAGTATGTGGAGTTACCAAATAAGAATCTCAGTAACAGATTTACTATGTCTCTTACAGCTGGCTCTTTCTCAGCTGCTGTTTTGTTCAGCTGAAATCGGTGATAGTAAATAAACCAAACTGACTTACAAAATGCTCTGAATTTCAGCCGCACAATTTAACAATCCTAAGAATTAATTTGAAACCCATAGTAGTCTCTAGTTTCTTGAAGCTAGATCCAAGAAGCTCTTCTTGAAACAGTACGATTAGTAGTGCAGCAGTTGTGAGTCCGCTGAGGAATGGTTTGGGGTTTTTTTTCTGGGAAGGCTTGTTCCTGATTGTTTCAAATGGTTATTGGACAAGAACTGAAGTGCAAGAAAGCAAATATCTGCTCTTCCTAACGCTGTCAGTTGAAATTTGGCCTAGATAGTGACTGTACTCTCTAGGCATGGTATTCCACTGCTCATTGCTCCTTGTTGAGGCTAGGAGGGGACTCCTTTGAGCTAGAAAAACTGTCTAGTTGTGGTCTTTCCCCCTTGGAATGAAGGTGTTTTGGGTTGGTTTTTTACCTTCACATTCCTTGAGGTGTCTTTAAGGTAACTTCCCTTTTTATTCCTTTTGTTCCTTTGGTTTTATTCAAATACAGGTTTTCCGTGTAGAATGAACCGAGTGATGATAAAAAGGAAATCTGGTTTTAACATGAAGGAGCAAAATGAATATTGGAGTTTATGTAGAGTATGCACATGCATGCAACAGAGTTCATGAAAATACAAGTTGGAGCTTGACTTTAAGGACAGAAACGAAATATGGAGACTCTTCCAAAACTATTTAAAATTTAGGCTGTGTAATTACAGAAGTAGATAAATGATTGTTCTCAGTTCTCTGGCTTCTCAACATATTTACAGATCTTTTGTCAATCATGGTGTTAAAATACACTGAACTTGTAGAAAATGGACCCTTGCTCCTTGTTTTCTTTTACGTTTTTCCTTTCAGGTACCTTATCAACTTCTTGTTAGATGCCACATTAGGAATGTTGTTAATCTACATTGGCATACGTGCAGTCAGCAGCATTGTGGAATGGCAGCAGTGGGAGTCCCTTCGCTTTGGTGAATATGGTAAATGTTTCTGTTCTTGCACTGAAATTATTTTCAGGATAGCATCTCAGAATGTTTCAGCTAGTGGTTAACTTATCTTAAAATCATTATACAATGATTATAGTGGTCATTTTAATATTTTACTTGCCATGAGGGTTCTTTAAAGTTCTGTATCTCAGTATGCATCTTCCATGTTAGAAAGCTCAACAAGTCTGTAAGCATTTAGTGAGTTTGGAACAACTGCATAAATATTTATTTTCTTAGGAGTGATTGAACAAATCACAATATTGGCTAATCTCATGGAAAAAATAACAGCATGATAAATTTACTCTGAAACACTTAAATGGTAGCTGGAAAGTCATTTCCTGTTAAAGCTTTCAGTGAACCACATGCTGTTGTCTGAAGATACAGGCTAGAAGTTCTGCCAGCCCTCTTTAAACAACCAGGTACCTTCAGTGAAGGGGATGGTGAGATGACCTGTGCTTAAGTACATGATTTAAGTAATGATCACTCGAACTCCTGTACGTAGGGCTTTTCTCATTGATGAAAAATGCGTATGTCTTTTGTACAGGCTAAGGGGTAGACTTGTGGAATCGCTTTCACGTGAAGTTATGGGTTTTATCTTCCATTACACTAGCCACGGAGATCCACTGGTCTTCAGAAATTGTGGATTTGCAAATGGAGTTCCTTGTCATACATTTAATTCTGTTCAGCCTGTTATTTTCAGATTGCTTAGTCTGGCTGGTTGGGAATGGAAGTTCTTTATAGATGCTAAAAATTACATTTGAAGCTCCCCGAGACAGGAATGGGGAGAGAGGTTGCCTTAGAAGAGAGCTATGGCTCTTCTTCAGAAAGAAAAACAAAAAACCGCCTATGGTGGGGGGGGGAGGGGGATTAGAATAACATTTGCCTAGCAAAGTAAAAGCTTTCATAGCAGTTTCATAATTATCATTGGTAGTTTTTTTGGTTTGTAGGTTTCTGTGGTTTTAATGATCCAAAGTGGCTGACAGAATGAAGAATAAATAAATAAAGGCCTTGCCAAGTTGAAGTACTTTAAAAGCTGGGGAAGTTTACAATTAAATCAGATAGCATTAATTGCTATTTGCTTCAATGCCAGAGGTTTAAAATGGAGATGATGACACGTATCTGTCTTAGGAGAAATAACTGCTTATACCATTAGGGTATTTTTTGTTAGATTTATGTAGATTTAATGTGTATCTTTAAGGGTACAGTTTATGACCATTTAAGCTGTTTAAATCAGCAGTGCCACAACCCTGTTTATCTGCTTTTTTCCCCACGTGCCACAGTCCAGTATTTCTACTCTTTTCCTTGGACTGGCGCACATCTGAGTCTTCAGAGAACTGATTCAGAGAGCTAAACCATCAGAAAATTCACCATATGTAGAAAAATAAATAGTTCCTCCAACTCAGACCCCAGGCTTGGGTCTCTAAGGGATTAGGAAAGCACCAATGCCCAGGGGAGGGAAAAGAGCAAGGAAAGAACTGAGACATTGCCGAGCTACACCTTCTGACTGAGCTTTGAGACCTATTGCCCAAAGTCTCTGTTTCTGATTTTTGGGTTGGCTCAAAGCCATTTAAATATGTTTGAACAGCTTTCAGCCCATATGAAATCGGCTTTCCACTCAGAGCAAAAAAGTTGCTGTATCTGTTGCAATTATAGGTAAGTACTTGTAATCACGTCAAATACTAGATTTTATTTCTTCCTAATAGCATTCTGGTTTTTGTTGTGTAATCTGTTCGCCTGTCTCATTTTAATGTCCTCTTAACAATAAGTGATCTGTGTGGATGGGAAGATGTGGGGAGTATATTCCCTCTCATGAATTTTGTCTCTATCTCTTATTGACTTCCAAAATGAACCTGTTTTTATTTTAATTAGTTATGAGGCATTTGTGACTGGAGTAACTAAGCTCTTAAAATCAACAATTGAACTTGTTACTTGTGTTCTGCTGTGGAGGTGGTCTGCGACTGATCCGTTATTGTCATTTTGAGTTAGGAGGTCTGAAATGCCAAAACTTGTTTATCAGGTATTTCTGCTGTCTGTGTGTGTGTGTCTATAAGTGATCTATGAAATTATATAATTCCTCTTTACTTAGTTGTTCTTTCCAATATCAGATCATTTTGTTAGTGACTAACTTTCTTTCCTGTGTCTTCATTAATGTGCTATCCTGACCTTAGTGTGTTGGGTTTTTAATCAAGCTATCGCAAGGACTATTAAAAAGCATATTGTAAATTGTGTTTCCATTAATCATGTGGGTGAGGCTTCTGGTATAAAGAGGACTAGATAGCAGATGGAAAGGTCTTAGTAATGGCTGTGCAGTAAGGTTAGACCCCATGTAAGAAATCTGTCTAAAAAGCACAAGTCACACTGGATTGTTTGCTGCCCTCTTCTGTTAAGTACTACTGTTGTTTCTGAAGTGAAAACCCTCATATTACCATTTTATTTAATAAAATTTTTCACTTTGGCACCAATAAAAGCTTTGTCTTATTTTCTGTAAGATTCTTTAAAATAATGAAGTAGAGTAGACGAGGTGACAAAAATGCAGTCCTGTGGGGTCACAAGTGTGTTTAGACTTAGTATTTTGAAGTGAAGTATGGCATACATGGATGGTGAGGTGTCTGCTCGTTGAAAGGTGTCAGAGACTTCTGGCATTTTATCTGTTTTATTCTGGCATTTATTAGTAGTAAAGTCAAGTCCTCAGCTTGGAGATCAGCATGATTTCAGTTTGTTTGCAAGTGTGGGAAAACAAGAGCCCCACAACCAAGTCTGTTCTTGTGATTGAGCAATGTTGTTTGTGTTTCTAGAGCCTAAATAATCATTTGTCTCAAGTTAATTCTCACTGTGAGCTCATTTCCCTTCTTAGCTCTATTACTTGATCCCTGGTGATTCATTACTTGAAGCTGTCGCAAAAATAGCAGTGTCCTGCTGGTTTTAAAAGCCACCTCTTTATATGGAGGATAGTTTTTAAGCATAAATGCCTCAAGGAACGAATGGATACCAAAATATCAGCATTCATAAATGGTTGCTGTTTGTACAGCAAAACAGCACTGCACGCTGACTGATGAACAAAGTGGCATGACGTTCCCTCAAGGGCTTTTTTTATGTCAGAATTTTAAGTTTATCAGATTGGTCTTCATATTTCCAGTTTTGTATTTTCAGATTCATTACATCAGCAGCTAGACTTTAATAGAAGTGAAGAATCAGTTAATATATTTGAGTTTGTAAAGAGGAGAAAAGCAGTCGTGATCTGTACTGACAAGAATGTTCCCTGTGTTCTCCTTCCCTTCTTGTCTTGGGCTACTTTAGCTGCTGCAAGTAGAAAACAGGGGACTAAATCCCTCTTTGTGACAATGAACTCTACTGGCAACTAAATCGTGCTGCGATCTCTTTGCTTGTCTTTGCTTCTCAGACGGCAAAGCTTACAAGTTGTATTTCATGCGTCTTTTCCCTCTAGCTCTTTGTTTACAGCTTGCAGAACAACTTACTTCTAGCCATATAGGGTAGATAGCACTTACTTTAAAACTTTTTAAAATTTATTTCGGAGTAGTTCTGTAAGGGGACATTGTCTTAAGAAAATTTCTGAGGATTTGAAGAATAGAGAGAAGTTACAGCATAGAGGAATCGCAGGTATTTTGTTCAAGAGCTGTCTGTGAACATGCTTCTACAAAGCAGCTGATGAAAGTAGTACAGACTAGTACAGACTAGTTTTCATGGCCCAGCATTTTTGAAAAGTGCTGCTGCAGTTGTCACTGCTGAGGATTCAGAATTTTTCAGTTTCAGTCTTAATGCACTGTTCTTGCAGTAACAAGATTTCTACTGATCTGCTAGTTTATTCTAGATATGTAATTTGTACGTGACAGGTATAAAATCAGAATTCAAGAGAGACTGTCAGAGACTTTAGAAATTAAATTAAAGCTTTATGACTTCAACATTAAAGTTCTAATTTGAGTTTATGTACTGAATCTTTGAACATATGAATGTCCCAAATATTCTTGGGAACACCACCTGGATGTGGTGGCGTTGTTAACTTCTGCTGTTTCCCTTGAATTGCATAGTTTATGAAATCGTAGAAGAAATTTAGTAGGAAAGGATCCCCAGAGGTCAGATAATCCAACCCCTTACTCAAAGCAGGGTTAACTTCAAAGCTCAAGTGGGTTGTTCAAGGTATGGTCCAGACCGGGTTTTAGTTTATCCATGGCTTGAGATTTAAGAACCCCTCTGAACAACCTACTCCAGTGCTTAACCACTCTCATTGTGAAAGCTTTTTTTCCCTTTGTCAGAATTGTCCATCCACCTGTCCAGTCTATATCTCCCCAACTTTTCCACAGGGATGCTGTGGGGAGACTGTCAGAAGACTTGGTAAACTGGAAGTAGACAGCATCCCTGTTCTCCCCACTTGTAATTAGAGCTGAGAGATAATACCATAGATGCAGTAGGCACACAAAAATCTTCAAGTAGAATTGAATATACACAACTTCTAATTCTAGTCATGTACCAAAAAAAAAAAAACCACCAGCACCCCTCCCCAAAGAACATCATGGAACAAAATGTTCATTGGTGGTAGTGCACAACACTCTTAATACAGAGTTTCACAATTTTTGGACATACAAAATCTCATATGACAGAGTTGGAATAGATGAAGAATTGCTATAGCTGTCATTGCTTTTAGGAATTAAATACAGATTGGAAAAGAGCTTAGAATAAACTGATAAAGTTGAAATGGTAAGTCTGTAGCTAAAGCTAGATTTTTTTTTTCATATTTGCTACTTAATGAAGGAAATTAGAGAATGCTAATAAAAATGTGGAGTATAGAAATTAGTTGCTAAAATTTAATTCTCAAATTTAATTCATGTGTTGTATCTTCAGAAGAGTCACGGTTGCTCAACTTTGAATTATTGATGTTTCCCCTTTTGAGTTTTCAAACTTTTTTTTTTTCTTACAAAGCAGCTATGAACTGCAATATATAATTGTAAAACTTGAGCATTTTAACCATTTTCCTTTTGGACTATGGAGTGTTGATCACCCGATCTTACTGTAAAACTTGTTTCGGAAGTTTTCTTTGTTTTGGACTGCAGTCTGATTTATCAGCATCACTTTGTAGCATTTAAGCAGCAAACAGTAAGTCTCAAGACTATTACCAAATATTAATACTGAAAGCCTTTCAGAAATGTTCCAGAAAAGGAAGTAGCAACTATCCATTATGCATTACAAATACATAAAGGCATCTGAACTTCTATTGCCCATTATTCATCCCCAGGCGGAAAGTTTTAAGCTGCCTTTGAAGATGTTGCAGAAGACTATCGGGAGGACCAAAGAGCTAACAGCCCCCTTCCAAAGCTTCCTTTTGGTTTCCAGTGAAGTGTTGCTTTAAGCTCACCTGTAAAGCTTGTTACGCATACCAGTCCTCTCTTTTTTTTTTTTTCTTCCTTTCCTTGCTTTCATGGAGTGTAATAGTCTGCATAAGTTTTCATGTTCAAATACTTGTGATCTTCATTCTGTCCTGGCAGATTAACAATGCACTTGCGTTTTCACTGCCACAGTGGGGTGCGGCAGAATTTCGAACTCTTTCAGATTGAAACTAAAATGTGATCTTAATTTTTTGTTCAATTAAATTTTTCATAGCAGCTCTTGCACCTGTTGCTTCAGTTATCATTGGTTAGTTACAGTAACTAACTTTGTAGAGGGGAAAACATATGTTTAAGATAGCCTAGGGAGAATGGCAGAAATCATCACATATCTACTTAGACTGAAGGGACAGATGTTTTTCCCCAGCTATGTTTCCCTTAAGTTTTCCCCATAAAAAATTTAATACTACATGGTGGAGGGTCAAAAATAACAATTTGAGAAACTAATGTAATGCAACTGTATTGGTCTTGCTTTCATCAGGTTACGTAAATCAGTGAGCGTATAGCCAGGTTCGGCTGCATCAGATGAAGTCCTGTCATGTTCAGTTTCTAACTGATCCTGTTTGAAAGTTGGGGTGAGGCTGAGGGAGGGGAAGGAGCAGCACCGAGGAAATTGGAGAAGGCACTTGAAGAGGATATAGCTGCCCTGCCTCTTCTAATACTGCTTTTCTGAAATGTTTACTGTGAAGTAAAATCAACCCTATGCAGTTATTGAACCTTTCTTCTTTCTTGCAGGTGACCCAGTGCAATGCAGTGCTTGGGTGGGCCAGTGTGCTCTGTACATAATGATTATGACATTTGAGAAAACCATCATCATTATAGTGCTTCTTATACCTCAGTGGAAAGAGGTTTGTGTTTTTACAGCATTTTAGAGACAAATGGATTTCAGGTGGAAGCTGTAAAGCGATAGACTTCTAACAGTGTTTATTGGTTTGGCTTGAGCGTCATAACTGTCTACAGTCAATGCCGTTTGACTCTGTGGCAGTGGTATGTTCTTTTAGTTTGTTTAGAATACTGCTAATTAGACTTTCTGGCATCCGTTACCAGGAATATCCTATCATATTTTTGATAGGTTTTACATACTGCAATATATAACATTTTATTCTGTCTCCTTGTCTGAGTGCTCTGGAAGCTCCTAAATGGTGGCTCTTTTTCTTGATTCTTTTTTGCTTACAGCTACTTACCTTACTTACAGCTACTGTGTATTGCTTCTTGTCATATTTTAAAGAATTTTCTTTGCCTGACCTTGTTGATAGATCTAAACTGTAGAATTTTAGTAATTTACAATGGATTCATGAAGCCATTGCTGATGACTAGATAAATATTTATTTTGATAGTGTCTGTGCAGTTAATATTTCAAGTGATGGTGCATGGTGTTATAGCCCATTAGAGCCAGTTGGTCCCGATGTTATGCTCTGGTCTGCATTGAGAGCTCTGTCTTCCCCATAGTCTGTATTTTGTAAAACTCTGCTCTGTTTAAATTTCCTGAAGATGGAACTCAAAACATGTTCCTGGGGAGCACACAGCTCTAAATGTTCACAATGATTCTAACACAGCTATTGAGACTTCTGTAAACAAAAAGGACAGAGATGAGTTTCTCGCCAGCCCCACTTATCTGTTGTACTTTATAAGCTGTCCGAAGTGCTTTCCATTTCTATAAAGCTGTCCTTTTTTGGTTCATATGAATTATTTCTGTAGTGTTCAATGTACTAGCGTACATGAACAATTGCATTTACTAATCCAGTTACGCGCACATGTTGCCATGATCTGAACTTAATCCTTTTCTTTTCGCAGGTAGCTTTATTGAATCCTATAGAGAACCCCCAGCTGGAGCTGGCTATCGTCATGCTGATAGTTCCCTTCTTTGTTAATGTTAGTACAACTTGGATGCTTCTGAGAGATGTTTACTTGGATATCATTCTGTCATGTGTTAATTAATGTTAGTCCATAAAGCAGTGTACCTTGGTGCATAAGTTAACTTTTGAAAAGGTAGGGTGTTAAAGAATGGATAAAACACCTGGATATGTAGATTTTACAAAACTGAAATCCATATTGAGCTAAGTAACTAGGCTCAGGGGAAGTCCAGAGATGTCTCATAGACCTCTTTGGGCTGATGACTTCAGTAGGTGGAGTGTAACACAGCTAATGGTGGCTGGGCTGTGATGGAGCAGAGGAGAAGGGCAAGTGTGCCATCGTCCTTCCCAAAGTATACTCTTCCACTAACCTGGGATTTAGGGACTAGAGACAGATGGTGGGTGTCCTTGCATGCAGTAACCGCTGGTGATTTTTTTTCTTTTATTATTAATCTGTTCAAGCATGGATTTTATCTTTCGAGAACCAAAAGCCTGTATGCACTGAGATGTCTGCCTAAACCATTTCTACATGACAAGTTAATATATGATCACTCTGAATAGCAGCTAGTTCTGTTATTTTCTTCTCTTCTGCAAAGGGATAAAGTAGCTGTGTTGTAGTCAGTTGTCATTATTGTAAAGTTTTCCTAGTTCTGTCCAAATACTGACCGAATGAACATCGCTGAAAACTGAGCTGTCATTTCCCCCTTCTCTTTAACAGGCATTGATGTTCTGGGTAGTAGATAATTTTCTTATGAAGAAAGGGAAGACAAAAGCTAAACTTGAAGAAAAGGAAGCAGGACAAGATTCAAGAAATGGGAGTAAAGTCCGATACAGGAGAGCAGCATCACATGAAGAGTCAGAGTCAGAAGTATGTAGAGTTAATTATTGCAATTAATGCAAGATCAATCCAGTTCATCCCTCATGCCATTGATTTCATTGTAACACTGTCAACTTAGTTTTGATTTTCTTTGCATGTACCTCTCACAGTAGTTCCTAGCATTTGCAGGTGAAAAACAGTTCAGAAATTGTCATTGTTGCACCATTCACTGTAGTTAATTTCCTTCCAGATGGGCAGGAAGACATAGTAATATATTTAAATATCACAGGTGAACACTGTTACAGATGTTTATTAAAAAACCCCCATGGAATACAAAGCTAACAGACAATTCTAATTCAAAGCGTTTAATAGCTTGGAGTGAGAGGAAACTGGTGGAGGCAACTGGCATGGTTTTGGAGAAGCATTTACATCCTTGCCTTAGCAAAATTTTATTCTAAATTATATTAAGTGGCCAGTTTTCGGTTCACCTGTAGGATGAATAGTATCTTTGAAAGTAAGTTGTTTTCGCTTTAGTTGGTTAATGTCACTTTTCTGCGTTACAGAAAGTACTATATATCTGGGGTTTCCTTTAATAAAATGACTGCCATATTACCAGTGTGGATAAAGAGCTTATATATTCTCTCTCATTTTAATGGCAAGCTGCCCTCACTGTTCTGGAGGTGCTGGAATCACTTCTTTGGGTTTAGACTTAGTGATTGTAGTAGAGATTAGTACACATGTATGCTTCTTCAAAATTTACTGGAGGTACCAGGTAGGATACGTGAGGTTGTTTGACAGTACTGGTAATAAATCCAAATTGCATTCTGTAAGCTTTTTCTTGAGCAAATAATGAGGTGCTTTGCACACGTTAAAAAGTAAAAGATTAGAAGTAGAATGAAGAAAGAGTGTGACTTTGAGCCACGTTACTCAGAAGCCATAATTTATTTTTTTTTAGATCCTTATTTCAGCAGATGATGAGATGGAGGAATCGGATGCTGAAGAGGACCTGCGTAGACTGACCAACTTGAAGCCCATTAAGAAAAAGAAGCATCGTTTTGGTCTGCCTGTATGACACGTTCCCTGACCTGTATATTTGCAGGTTTCGTGGTAAAAACTTCAGTCAGTGGGTTTTAACGTTGCAATTGCATCTCCCTTTTCCTATAAACTGACTTAAAAGCAGGGTCTACCAACAGAATGCAAACAGTTGGAAGACTCCCAGTTCAGTTGCACTACAGACACACTGACCAATTATGCAAGAATGTCTTTTCATCATGTGTGAAAAACAACAGCATTCGTAAGGACTCGTCACTGATGGGATTTGTATCTGACATTTCAGAGAAGATCGCAGAAAACAGATGCAGCAATCTTTCAGTTATGGTTACTGATGATAAAGTTTAAGATGTTCTCAAAAAGGCATCACAGAATCAAGTAAGTTAAAGGAGTGTGTTTTATTACTAAAACTGGCTTTCGCAGCATAATTCCTAGAGCAGAATAGTTTATGGTTACAAGCTGTAACTTAACGTTATTTTTTTAAGTACAAATGTTTACTTGCTACCGGGTACCTATGGCACTAATAGGTGGAACAAAGATTTTTTTCCAAGTCTCCTCAAATCTATTTGACTATTTTATATTTAAGTTATATTTTAATACAGTTGTATTTAAAGAGTCTCTTTGTCAGAGAAAAGGGTGCGGTTCCCTTTTTTTTTGTGCAGAACAGGTCAAAAGATTTGTAGTGAAAAACTTATTTATCCTTGTGTCCTGGTTTAAGACAAAGGGATTGCAAAGGGAAAAGCTCTCTGTCACTGCTGAAGTCACCAAATATCACTAAAAATGCAGTCCTAAGTATGCTTTTGACCACGTAATTTGAAAATACCTTTTCTAATAGAAGGTGTTGTTTGCATATTTGACAAACATGCACTTTAGCGTATAACAAAAATCTGTTGTGATATGTTAGTTGTGAAATGAGTATCTATGGATGACTCTAATTTCTGTTTCTGCAAGTCTCTTGTGCATACCTCTCAAATGACCTAAAAAAGATGGAACATTTCTTATACTTTTCCTGATAGAGGGCCTGTGGTACAGGACCGTGGTCTGATTGAAGCAGTTGTGCTACAATACTAAAAATAATTCTGTCCCTTTTTTTTTTTTTTTGGTTGGAAAAGCAATCTTCTATTTAATGTACTTTAAAAAAAATTTCTCCTGTTTAAGTCTGGTTATCCTTTGGTGTTAAAAAAAGGAGAAAACCACAACAAAAAACCCCAAGAGGTGTAATACAGAATGTTTATGATTTTTAGTGTCTTCTGATAATTGACAACACGTGCTGTTCTGCAACCTAGCAGACGTGTTTTCAGTGACATCCTTTTGCTTTGCATATTTTCTAAATGGTTATTTCCAACAGCTTTCCTTGCTTAGCTGAACCTTGTGCAGGACAAGGTGATGTGTCAAAGAAATGACAACAGACCTTAAGTTGTTGTAGTATCTGGACATCAGAAGTGTTCCAAGCCTTAAACCAAACAGTTTCGTCAGAAAACTGCTCAGAACTTTTTAAGATTTTTTACATTTTTTATAGATTTACTAGGTCTTAATGTGATTTATTATCCAGACCACTTCAGTGGGGTTCTTGGGCCTTAGTAAATACTGAACTGTGCGCTCCCGTACTTATTTTCACAAATCCAGCATTCCTTGTCACTGCTCGGCTGCTGAGGTAAACGCGGTGTTCTGAGACTTGAGGTACGCCTCAGCGTGTCCAGCCGGCTAGAAGGGACATTGTACCAGACCTAACCTTTGCCAGTTTAGTTGAACCACTGACCTCTGTTACTGTGCACTGAAATGTAATAACTGCAATAAGTTTAGGTACTAGTGTTTCTTTTAGACTAAATCTAGAAATTAATGACAACAGAAGTTAATTGAGTTATTCTGAAATGGGGGGTGGGGGGATGGTGAAATGTCCCTCATCAGTGTTGCCTCTGCTTTAGGTTTTTTGGGTTTTTTTCGGTGCTTGTGTGACTTGCATCTTCCCTTGACTATTTACCACTGGGCGGGCGCCTATCTCCAAAAGCACAGTACTTCAAGGAATTCATTTTCATCATCAGAATAGTCTCATACAGCTCACTTTTCCAAAAGGATTTAAGAGCCAGGACTGGCTCTTGTCGCAAATGTCAGCATTTACTTTTTTAGCATAGGGTTTGTTCTATTTCAGATAGTGAAATAAAGCTATTCAGCATGTGCTACATACCACTGCACAGCCATCACTGTCCTTGTCAGCCCTCAGAGGTAACTGAGCAGTGCACGCAAATTTAACTGTACGAGCTTTCAGTTTACTTTTCCCTCCTCTTCTCCAGCTACTTAAATTATCAAAATGATTTCTATTTCTAGTCTCATGTTTAGTCTGTGAAATGTCAGTATAAAATTATGGCCTTAATCATGTAATAATATTTATTTTGAGCAGACCTCAAACTTACTGACCAAGTACAAAACAGTGTACAGCACTATGGAGCAGTTTCTTGAAGATGGTTATAGCAAAGGTATATGAATGCCTAATTTTTCCTCTCTTAAGTGCTTAAATGTCACTTGGGTTGAGATTTTTGATATGCCTAGCAAGATGATGTAGTAGAGCACTATGAGCCAAAGAGACACAAGTATTTTAAATAACACAGTAGTAACAGGAGGAACATATCCTCAGATGGGAAAAAAATAGCTCTAATCTTCTCTAAGACAATAATTCTATTCACAACCTTAGCAAAACAACAAAAAAAGGGGGGGGGTGTCTTTTTGTTCTTTGTTATCATGTGAAAGAGATGGAAAATATAAAATTGGCGGTTTTCCTCTTTGTCAGATAAAAATTGGAATTCTTGCAGCAGGTACGAGCAGGACAGGTGCTCTTGTGTGAAGAGCTTGTATGTGGGAGAAGGAAGGGTATGCCTCGTGCTTCGCTATGTCGTACTGTTCATTGAAATGCATGGGCAGTGCAGCCTGAAGTAATAAATTCTTCATAAAGAGTTGATCCAGTAATAATATTACAACGTGATGAAGTTTGCATTACCCTCAAATTGGCTCTCTCAATTTATGCCTGGTAAACGTACTTCAGGACAACTCATAGCAAAGGTTTAATTCAGGCTATGCTTAAAAAAATGTGATTGTTTAATGAAAATAAGCTATGTAGTATATGCCAAAGTAAGAGAAAGGGATTGTAACTTACAGAAGAGACACAGAAGTATTGGTGGAGATCGAATTTACCACAGATGGTCAACCTAAATGTATTAACTGTTTCTAGTATCTGACCTGTAACACATCTGCATAAATTTAAAACACTGGTGTTGTCTGATACGTGGTTTTCGAGTTCTGGCTTTAATATGTTCAGGTCCCCTTGTCTTACTTAAAGTAGGTAAATGCTGTATGTTAATGTTGCTAACTAAAATGTACTATAGCTTTTCTTCAGGGAAAACTCAGTTTCTGAGTTGCAAATTAGAGCAATGCAAAGTGATGCCCTCCGGCAGGCGTCTGCTCCGATTCCAGTGGTGCCCGGGGAGGGAGGCGAGGGCTCTCGCGCTCTGTGGGGAGCAGAGCTGGGCATCGCGAGGAATTTCTGCCACTGTGCTTGACTAACCCATGTTTGCAACTTTGCCGTGCTTCGTACAAGGGAAAACGGTAATGAAAGCGAAGAAATTCAGCCACATCAAGTCCAAGCAGATCTACAGCATAGGCGTGCAAACTTTTTTAGGTGAAGTTTCCAGTTCAGTTACTGAAAATGACTACTATGGTTTTACAAAGTAAAACTGCAGTATCTTTAAAAAAGGGACTCTTTTGTAGGTGTTTTTGTCTTGCGTGGGTACCTGTCTCAAACTGAATGTTGGGTTTGTTTGTAAGTAAATTCAGAGTATAGCCTATGTGAGCAAAACAACAGCTGTATTCTGCTGCCCTCTGTTTGGACCGTGTTGTTTAATCAGTGGTGTTACCTTAAACTTTTAAGGGTATCTGATGTAATTACATTGTATAATGGTTTACAATAAAGTTTGACTTATTACAGATTTGTACACTTGTTTTATACTTGTTCTGTTTAAAAGTGTGCGTGTTTTGATGTTTATAATGTGCTGTTGTGTGGAGTAGGTTTTGCTGCTGGAGTTAAACTTCAGAACTGGCCCTCTGCACCTGCACAGGTGGAGAATAACCATCTGTATTTTCATATTGAAAAGAAAACCTTCAATGTGCAACGTGAGAACTCCCGAGACTGCAGAGCATTGACCTGAGGCCTTCTGCAGTGTGGGATGTCGTTAAAATGCCTTAACCACACAGCGGATTATCAACAGCCTGCTTTCGGCTTTTTGAGCAAAGCCAGACCTTTTGGTCGTTGGCAACAAGAACATGTAAACTTCGAAATTTCTGAATTTATCTCCAATCTCCTGCCCCTTGGCAGAGGCATGGCCTAGTTCTGTGACTTGTTAACCTGTTTAGGCTTCTGTTCCCCTGCTGATTTGTTTGCTGCAGGCAGTAGAAATGCAAGTGGAGGGAAGATGTCTGGGGATCCTGTTGAGAAGTTTTCTCGTGCCTTGTATCACAGAACTTGTGTAGCAACTCCTCGGAGGCAGAAAAGGGCAGCGGGAGGCTGTCTGGTTCTAGGACCAGGGACCTTCTCTGTCCCCCGTCTCAGAGGGCCACGTGAGGTGATTGGTGCCTTCCTTGCTTACTTCAGTCTCTGCTGCTTCCCAAAACCATGCAAAGGGGGAAGGGGGAAGCAGTACTGATTCTTTTCTGTGTGACGAAGACATCGCTCCTACACGCTGTCTACGTGGTGCAGACTTGTCTCTGAAGCTCCAGGGAAGCAGCGGCTTTAATGACCAAGTGTCTGCAGCAAGCACTTGGGCTTCTCGCACTGTAGCCAATAGAATGAGAGTAGCCTAACTTGGGCTTGTTCGGTTTTGTTGGGCGGAAAGATGCTGTCCTCCAGGTTCCCTGGAGGTATGGCATGGTATCTACCGTCCATTTGCCAGAGCACTGGAGGAAGGAGCAGGACCATGTAGGACGAGAGCTGGCTCACTGTGAAGCTGTAACATCACCAAGTGCAGCTCATTGTTTTGGTTTTGGGTTTTTTGGGGTTTTTTTTATGCTGCTAATGGCAAGAGGTTGATACTTTTATACTAGAATAGAGCAGAAATCCTGTTCTTGGTGAGCTGCTGTTGCTGTCACCCCTTCCTGTCATGGTGGGAGCAGCTTAGTGTGTTCTGCTGGGCTGGCGCTGCACAGTGTTGATCCGCTGCTACCTCTGCGACTCCCATAGTGGTTGCCCTTTACTTTCACTACTTCCCACCTGCTACGCAGAAGCAGCCCTGTGCCCGCTGCATCCTTAAAGGGAGTTCAGAGGATAACCTCAGGCCTGTCGGTCCCCTGAGGGATGTTAGCACTTTCCCGGAGATGTCGAATCTTCCGTGTGATCCGTGTCTCCTGCAGGTCACAGGGGCCAGACCTGTGTACATTCACTGACTTCTCCAGGGTCATCACCATATTTTAGCGGTTCCTCAGCAAAGGAGTTTTCCACACTTCATGTTGCAGTGGAAGATGAAAGAGAGTTAACTTGTGTTTTTCATAGCCACTCTTAAATATTTGAGGCTGTCTTGCTTCATTCTTATTCATGTCCCAGTTAACAGATCACAGCACCTCAACCAGGTGAACAGGCTTTCTACTCTGAAATGTAAGTAACTGTAGATTTAGGTTATTTATTTGTAACGAGAAATTAGCCCATGATCTGTAAGAGGAAATGGTTCTGCTTGCTGTTCAGCCCTGGTTTAGGAAATGCTTAATTAAAGAGAATTGCCGAGGCTGTGGGGGATGTCTTGGAGGCTTCAGGATATACTGCCTGCCTCTGCAGGTGCCTCAGCTACTCCCAAATGGCATAAAATCTGAAGGTGTTTTAGTTTTGTTTGTGTAATGGTTTTGTTTGTATAAATTAAATTGCTATGAAAGCGTAACTCTGTTGCTTTTGAGTGAGGAATACGTAGTACCAATTAAATGAAGCCATTTTGAAAGCTGAAGGGAAAAAATAGTTCAGTGTGTTGATTTCTAAGTATTTGATTTAAACATGCAGAACATTATTTCCTGTTGTAATAGATAGCGTCAGCATAGTGGCACTTATGGGACTGTATAGAAACATCTTAGTAGAGGAGGAGAGGTGTCACTTTGTAGACTAGAAGAAAAATCTGCTGTTTTTCCTAAAGTCGATGTTCTTTTCTGCTTTGTTAGCCTACTAAAAGGTACTGCTGTTCTGCAGAAACGTTCCTTCTGGTTTACTAAGCCGTAGGTTTAAAATAGAAATTCAGCATAAGTAATGGCTAAGTACATAACATCCAAACTGCTGCTTAACCTACAAGTAATTCCCCCAGCAGTCGCGAAAAGGAAAGCGTCTTCTCAGGCCTGGAAGTGGGTCAGCTTAAAGGCGAAGTGGGCGCCCAGAGGCCCGGGGATGCTTCTCAGCCGACAGATCCCGTAGTCCTGATCGTGTGGAGCTAGTGCTGTGGTGTTGATGTGATAAAACCCACCAATTTCATTCTACCTCCTGTGCTTCTCTCTGCAGCCTAAACAGAACACAGGCGGAGCTCGAGGAGAGGCCAGGGCAGACTTCTCCCACTCCGACGGTCGATCTTTGTAGTAAAAGATGTTTGGCGGTCTGCCGCTCTGCCTTGCCCCTGTGAACGTACCCGGCTGGAGTCTGGGCGCTTTGTAAGTGCTGAGTGCAATCACAGAAGCTGATTTTTTTTGCATTATTCAAAGAATTAATGTAAAAAAAAATATATATATAAAAAGAAGAGGGAAACAACCCCCCACCCAACCTTCTTCCAGTAATAAGAAAAACAGTGCATGCTTGGAGTTCATTTTTTTCTGTTTAATTAAAAAATTGTTTAGAGAACAAATGTCAGAAGTTCTGGAAAAGATTTTGCTACTGTCAGCAGGTAGAGTGGGGAACACTGAGTTTATTCACATCTGAGAAAGCTGTTCCTATACAGATGACAGGTGAAATGATTAAACCCACTAATACCGCTGCAAGTAGAAAGTGATTTTACTCTCTGTTGTGTAAGAGCCGGCATCAGAGCAAGCTCAGCAATAGAACTGTGAGGGTAAAACCATATCCTATTTCGTTTACTGTCCAAAACACACAGAATACTCTTCTGTTAAAGATCCCTGTGCAAAAGCGATGTAGGGAGCAATGTTATGCTTTGGATGTTAGGTTTGTATCATCTTTGGAGAATGCGTATTTTGTTATGCTGGCAAAGAAACACAAACACTCTTCCCCCCCCCCCAAGAGGATCCAGTCAATTTTGTGTACCTGACAAAGTTTTGCCTTTTAAAGTTGTAAGCAGAGCCTGAGCAGACCCCCCGGGCAGCCGTGTTGCGGTGGGTCGGGCTTCCCCACGGCCGCAGCTGCCTGCTCTCATCAGCCCCCGCTCTCGGCGCGGGGAATCCTGCAAGCCCCAGTCATCGCCAAGAATAAACCTCTCACCAGCCACGGCCTCTGTCAGCCTGAATCACCCTCCTGCTGCTTTGGGAAAGTGACCGGGTAATGACTTCATGTTAGATGCTCTATATAAGCCGAGGAAAAAAACAGATGTTCGCAGAGTGCTCGGGCTGGATTTAATCAAAGCCGGGGAGCGACCTCGGGAGGGATTACGGTCGAGTGGGCGCCGCAGTTATGTCACAGGTACGGGGAAGTCTGCACCAAGCTGGCTCTCGGCAGAGCGGGGTGCCCGACAACTGCGTTGCTGTTTCAGGCAGTTTGCTCGGAGTAGCTCGTTAGCAAGTCACTCTCGTTAATTTGGCTTTTCTGCTCTATGTGACTTGTTTTGATTATGTTGAAGTATTTAAACGCTCTGTTTACATATTTTAACAACTAAGTTGTTAGCAGGGATTACTTGATGAAGAAGGAAAGCAGCTGCTCTCTACATGGTTAACTAATTTAGTTTTAAATGTTCTGGTTTACCATAAATATTTTTATTTCTGTAGGAAGGGGAAAAGCCATTTCCACTGCTGTGCTGTGCGATGTTTCACAGCAGGAGCGATTTCTGCTTTTCCAACACTCTTTCTCAGACAACGATTTGAAATTTTGCTAGTAGGCTTGAAAGGACAGGGCTATACTGAATTGTGTTGCTGCGTAAAGCTTGATGTAGTGGCGTGCGGGAAAAGAGAGGGCGTGACTGAAAACTAACTTATGATATGATGTTTGAGACTGAGATTTCGTATTACACACTTTCATGTTCATTTTGTAACTAATAGTTTGTCTTTACTGTGTTCCAAATAATCAGTGTTTCAAAGTGATCTTAAAATTAGCTCAGAAACTTGGAGGTTTTCACAGAAGTGTTACGTTTTCAACACAAGCTGCATGTGCCTGGCAGAGCTGTTCGCAGCATGAGTCGTACGTGGTGGCTGGGATGGAGAGTGAGAACACGGGGAGGGTAGAAGAGGGCAATCTTTCCACCACAGAGAGTAACTCAGTTCAGCTTATTTTCTTTACTCCACAGAAGAGACTGACAACAGTCGTGTGTCTTGTAAAGCAATATTTTTTGGCTTGTGGCGGGAGGAGATAAAGCGCAGGCAGCACTGCTGTGCCAGCTGGGAATGGCTCCTGGCAAACCCTGCTTACAGCTGCGCTTGTCCTGGGAGCGATGAGCGGCTGCGACGCCAGCAGCTGCTGGTACTGGCAGGTCTGGGCTCACTGCTGAGACCCACAGTCACCTTTCTGTGCCATGTTTTTGCTTTTTAGCGGGAGGCCAACTAATCCACAGCAGCTGTCCTGCTGGAAAATCCACCTGTAATCAAAGCATGAGAGGATTTATTTTAAAATAAGTGGATTAAATTCAGCAGTTCTGCTCAGCCTGGCTGTGTCTTGGTGCATCTCAAGTGCCTCCTTTCCTTACCCTGTCCCCAAGAAGTCAGGTAGGAATAGGACAAGGGGTAATGGCTTCAAGATGAGAGAGGGTAGATTAGAGATAAGGAAGAAATTCCTCACTGTGAGGGTGGTGAGGACCTGGCACAGGCTGCCCAGAGAAGCTGTGGCTGCCCCCTCCCTGGAAGTGTTCAAGGCCAGGTTAGACTGGGCTCTGAGCACCCTGGGCTGGTCGAAGGTGTCCCTGCCCGTAGCATGGGGGTTGAAACCAGATGATCTATAAGGTCCTTCCAACCCAAACCGTTTTGTGATTCTAAGTTCCTTGTCTCGGTGGAAAGAAGCCTCACCGTTATTGTTTATTGCCAATGATGGGTGAAGGACCCTAGCAGGGTTCATATTCCTGTTAGCAAAACAAGGGGAGTTTTCCCTTTCTGTGTTGGAACCAACACAGGTCTGTACCGGCTGCCTGTGGACCACGCCATGGCATGGGGGCCCGTTCCCATCACATGCCCATTTTCGTTAAACGGACAAATGGAGCCCTGGCTGTGGGGATGTTTGGCTGACTGACCAAAAGCTGTTGTGAACTTTGAAGGGTTTGCTACTGCCCTTCCCTCTTGCTTGCTTTGGCTACTTATAGAGTGTTTTCCCCAGAGGTCTTGTGATTGTTTTGTTTCCCACAACACATGCGAATGGGATTGACAGCGAGCTATTCTGAGCCTTCCCGGGAATTTACAGCCGGCAGGAAACATGCCGAAGGCTCCAGTGCAGCCAGCCCGGCCCTGCCGTGAGCCAGGCATGCACGCCCTGTCTCTGCAAGCTTCTAGGGACTCGCTGCTCCAGCCAGCGTGGGCCTCGGGGGATTTGTTTCCCTCCACAACTGTTTTTAGCTTTACAGGCAGTGCCCAGGAATGTACAAGCAGGCTCCACCGCGGCCAGAACCCAAATATCGTAAGCCCTATGTACGTAGCGATGGTCAGAGAAGTTTCTTGTTGACAGTTCAGTGTGCAAATCTGTTAAAGTTGGAGTGTGGGGGTCTTTTGCTCTTTTCACTCGCATCTCCTGTGCCCCTGCACCGTGCCATGTGGTCTGCCTGGCAGGACCTTGGCAGTCTGTCCTTGAAAGAGTAGACTGCGGAGGGAATGTTAATAGTGCCAACTGCTGCCAAGTGACAGTGGGTCTGACTTTGAAGTGCTAAGTTAAAGGTAGGGATAGGCTGATATGAACCAACGTTATCCTGATTTTCTTCTGGCGAGATAAACTGTAAACAGATTAGTAGTTGGACGTTGTAGCACACCACATGATGATCTGTCTGTTTCTATATTAGATTGCTTCTCCTTCTTTGGGTTCCGAGTTCAGTGTTTCAGATATGTTCAGTACATGCTTGTGGACAACCCTGTTGAGTGCTCAGATGCTTTTTGTTCCCTAAATTTAAGATCGATAACTATGGATCAAGTGTTAAGTTTGTTCCAACTAAATCAAGCCAGACTTCAGAATCTCTCTGACAGATTTCCCAAAGTAGTGAGTAGACTGAGGCACAAGCACAATTTAGTAATGTTTTTTTCCTTCCCAGATTTGAACAGATTCTTGAATTACCAATCTGTACTTGCAGAATGACCAGACAGGGCTGGACACAGAATAAAAAAATAAAAAAAATACATAATCTACTGTCTCTTTCAAAGGCTGTACAATCAGAAGACAACTTCAGAACAGAACAGTAATAGTGGCAACGGATTTTGGGAAGGGCAGTGAAATTATGGCTGTGCAAAGACCTGGAGTAGCTGAGTGTACTGCCTCAGAATTGAAACAGGTGGAATGTTTTATTAGCAACTCTGTGCAGTAGCGTCTGGGTTAGGGCAGCTTTGTTCCCCTGTGCTTCTAAACACAGGATACTGATGTGTGGGCAATACATCTGTTTCTTAGCCAGCCCCTGTGAAAAAGAAGCGTCCACCAGTGAAGGAAGAAGACCTCAAAGGAGCGAGAGGAAACCTTTCCAAAAACCAGGAGATTAAATCCAAAACCTACCAAGTGATGAAGCAGTGCGGTAAGTCTCCTTGATGGAAACGATTAAGCAGTCTTCCGAAATAAAACATCGACTGAATTGCTCTTCTCAAGTGGAAGGGTGCGCCTTTGAAACAGCAGCCAGCAGCGCGCTCACCGACGCTGGCCTGGCTGCACAGGGACTCGGCGTCCGTCTGTCCGTCCATCATCCCGACAGCACCAGGAGGTGCCAATGGGGCTCTGCCCAGAGCGATCACTCTCCCTGTCCAGGCAAAGCAGGAGGGAGAGCCCTGCCTTTGCCTTCTGGACCAGGGTTCACACCAAGCTCTCAGACCACAGCCGATGTCAATGGCTGCCCAAGTTGAACATTGGAGGTTTGGTTGAGGATTAGGGGATTTCTGGCCTCTCAGGTGGATGAATTTGATGTGTTTGAGGTGAAACAGAAATTGGGGTTGGGGGGGGGATAAAGGACAGAAGGTGAGAGAGAAGTGAGTGGCTGCTTGCACTGAACACCCCTGGTCCTCTGGTTTTGTGTTGCTTTTCCACTACCAGTGGGAGAGTCCAAGGAAAAATGATGGATTTTAACCGCTTTTCAGCCTGACAGCCCGAACTACAGTAGTTCGCAAGTTTCTAAAGCATCTGCAGGGGTTCGGGCCGGTCAATGGCGGTGACCACCTGCAAGGCACCGGCAGCTGCCCCGTGCTTGGGGTGGGAGCCCTGGGCTCTGAGCTGTGGGAAGTCGATGGACAGATGAAATAGTTTCAGCAGCACTAGTTTTGCTCCCCGAATTTGGTGTTCTGCTGTACTGATTGCCTCTCCTGGTTCTCTTTTTCCAAGAACAAATGGGCTCTGCGGCACCCTCCATCTTCAGCCGGGATCGCACAGGGGATGAAACAGTCTTCGAGAAGCCGAAAGAGCCAGCCAAGAGCGTTTTTGGCTGACAGCGGAGCTGGGTGCGTCTCACCCAGATGGCGTTTGTAACTTTTTCTCAAATTCCTGCCCATACACTAACTCGCTGTAGACCTAAGTAGCGGATTTCTACTGTAAGTCATTAAGTAGAGAATAGACTCACATCAAAGGTTACAACTTCCATGTTAATTTTTATTATGTGCTTTCTTTCTGTGTGTTGATCGGTGTTTGCTACAATGGTTTAATAAAAAAAGGTTGTTGGACACAGCTTGGCACTCTGTGGTGAGTAATTTCAGCTCAGGCTCAGACGAATTCTGTGGGCGCTTTGGTGTTGGTCTAGCCTGTCAAACACAAAGAACAAACACCCAGATGACACAGCTTTGGTGTCAGTGCAATTTTCTCACACTGTGCCCTCGCCAGGAGGGAGGAGCTGGCCGATGGGGCCTCACGGAAACCTGGAGACTCCCCCCAAGCCCGTGCCAAGCTCAACGGCGCCCGGCAAGGCCCCTCAGGGCCCGGGCGTGCTGCAGGATGGCGGCGCTCCCCTCACGGCAGCCCCCTCCTCTCTCCCCGCTCCAGGCAGCGCTGCCATGGCTTCCACACACGCGGCTCTGCCGGGAGGCAAGATGCTGGGCTGTCAGCACGCCCCGGCGCTGAGGGAGAGCTTCCAGCCCGTTCCACAGGGGCTTTTTCCTCATGTCCCTTCGGATCGAGCGGGCAGTGGGGTGAGGGGCCGGCAGCACGGGCGCCATTTCCCGCCTGGCTGAGGGGCCAAGCGGCCGCTGAGTGTCTCTGTACAACAGCAAGCCCACTCTGAGGGGAAGTTGTTTTTCTTGCAACTCTGTTTACGTCTTGATTCGCTGCATTAAACGCCAAACCTGCTTTCCCCCGAGGTTGTAAACTGGAGTATTTCTTGTTGGCAGCCGCCATGCTTCACACCTCAAGGCCCTGGCAGCACATCCAGGGACGGTCAGGTAGGTGCCACCTCTATTTAAAGAATTACTGTTATTTTGCACAGACTAGAGCTGATTAAGAGGTGAAAGTTAAATCGAAGGTCTCTGTGCACCATGAAGAACATCATCTTTGCCTTTTGTACCCCAGAACCTTGACGGAGAACACGTGTCGACATCCCCAGAGCTCCCAGAGGGGCTGCGGAGCAGGGTGTGCATAAGGCAGCAGCAAATCCTTTGGGTTTAAGCGGGAGGTTTTCTTTAAAAAATTAAAGATATCACTGGTGCGTTGCCCTGCCCCATTTTTTTCCCCCCCCTCAAAGCTGATTATTTGCAGCCAAGACCCTGCCTCCTCTCTCTGCCAGGCACCATTTCTCCACAGGGCCCAGGCTCCTCGCCGGTGACGCAGCAGAGCCTTTTCCTCTGAGAAAGATTCCTTCCAGAGCTTTGAAGATAAAAACAAAACAGGGTGGGAAAAAGAGTTCCCACCCGGATAACACTGGAGCTGTCCCTGCATCAGGTTTAACAAACCCTCCTTAACCTGTGATGAGAAGCTGGCAGGAGGTTGTTTAATAATTAGAAAAAAGATGGAGAGGGCCAAGTGAAGCAAAATGTTGTTATCACTTTCTTCTGTACAATACAAGCGACTGAATATTGTAGATTTGCTAGACTGGGTAGCAGGGGAGGAAGGGTGCTGTATTTCAGACCTGGCTCCGGGTATGTTGGTGCCGATTTAGCAAAGCACAGAAACCCTGAGTCCAACGGATGTGGCAGGGAAGCAAATTAAGATATCTACGAGAAACTTGGGATTTTGCTAACAGCTTTATTTCCCAGATGTCCTCAGGTTCAATTACTTGTGATGCTTCCCAGTGTGATAGTAAGTGCCCAGGACCAAGGATCTTTTTTTATTTTTCTGTCTTTTATGAGGGACCTCATACAAGAAAATATGCACTGGCGGTAAAAATGTATCCCTGGTACAAAGTCGCTCCCCGTTTGTGGCAGCAAGGTCTGTGCTCTCCTGGATGAATTGCAGGAATCCTCTCCTGTCCCCAGCCTTGCTGCTGTGCTGGAAAAGTTGCTGGCTGCTGCTGCAGAACAGGTGACGTGGGTGAGAACAACAAATATAAAGCTGCCTGGAGAATTTTTTGCCATCTTTTTCTTCATCCTTGCGAATATAATGTCCAATCATGGAAAATGTGCTTTCTCCCATTTTTTCCCTCATTTTCAGAATGAGAAATGTGACAGACAAGAATCTGAACAAAACCCCAGGGTTTGAGTTTTTAGGTCATTTTTCAGTCAAAAGTATCTCTTGTTGTGACGGTGGATTGAGATCTTTCCTCCAAGGTGATCTGAAGCCGTTTCACAGCGCATTCGTTCCTCAGGGTGAGAAGTGCTGCAGGATTGGTGCCCAGTGCAGCAGCAGCGATGGGCGCTGGACGTCAGCGGGGATGGCTGTCATTGGCAGTCTGTCCAGAAATGGGGCGAGGTGCTCGAGTCCGGGGACAAGGCTGAGCATGAGCACCATGCACCCAGGAGCGGGGCAGAGCCAACCACGCAGCCTAAGTCTGGGCAGTTAAAGCAGCTCTTTAATGCCGGTGTGATTCTACAGAAAACTGACGGCAGATTCACTTAATTAAAGCTAAACTTTGACACTTCGGGAGCTTGGGCCACTAAGTGTATAAGCCTATGTATTTTAAGGGATTAAAGCATTGCAGAAGTTGTAGAAATTAATCAAATGTATAGCAGTTTTCATTTTTTTCCATTAAAAGATACGTATTTACATGTCCTGCTATAAACAACAGAGTATTTGCAAGTAGTATAAAAAGTCTGCCTGGAAGAAGAGAAGTTTGTTTTCAAAAAAAAGTTACTAAAGTTACTTAAAGCACAGGCCTTGAAGACCAGGTTGCGCTCAACAGACTCATTATGGTGAACTTGTAAATGTCTGCCGAAGTACTAAATTACTGAGTGCTATGTTAGTGTCTCCTCAGAAATCCAAGGCCACTGGAAGCAAGCTCTCCACCTGGACGCTTTGTCTGTACAATAGCAATGAAGCAGACACAGGTACATGTATTGCCACAGGTTCTTTGTGTTAATGTAGGACAATTAATGGCATCACCTACTATGGAGTATATAAGGGGGAAAATGCTGTCAAAAAGCAACATGAAAAAGTGTTTTTTGTGTGGACAGACTGGAGGTTTAGTTGAGAAAGGGCTGTCTGCTATCCTGGAGGTGCAGGGGGCAGACAGGCAGAGAAATCGCAGTGGGAGGACAGGGTTGAGTCTTCATCTGCTGAGGGGAGAGTGTGTCTTTCCAGATTACTTCTCTCTACAGCACCAGCTTTGTAAATGCTTTGTAGAAGATGCAGACAGTACAACGACTCGGATGGAGAAATATCTTTTAAATAGTCATGCGAGCTGCATTGCGTTAGGAGACTACCTAAACACCACATGAGTGAATGTGTATTTTAGGAATTATGTTGTTATAACACTGTCTGTGATTATCTGTGTGTAAAACTGGACTTCTAAGAGAATTTCTTTTCCAGGGCTACAAGCTAGCCGTTGACTAACAAAAACTTCACAGGAACTGCTTGAAGTCCCTGCTGGATGAAGATTTTATTGTAAAATAGGAGGTGAAAAGAGCCATCCCACTCAGTTTGAAGGTAAATTCAGCTGCAGAGCTCTCCCAGCACTAACCTTCTGTGCAAAGAGCTCTGCTGAACGCACGGGTTAAAGGCAGCTTTGCAGAATCCCCAGCTGGGTACGTCACAGCTGTGTTAGGGTTGGACAAGGCCAGCTGTGATCCCCTTTTTGGGTGGTTTGTGTCGTCTTTGTACGTTTACATACATGTATGTATAGGCACTGACTTAGCGCCTCTCTCCCTAGGGAGTCCAGACAAGGTCCAATTGCTTTGTTTTTACTCTTGAGATAAAGATAAGCCACAACTGACTTTGCTATTTGACAAACAAGGATTATGGTTTATCAGAGGAAGCAAAAAGGGATGTTTGAAGAGGGCCGCTCTGTATCTTCCATGAAATATTAAAATTCTAGCGCTTAACAGCAAAGATCTGTTGGAAAAATAAACGTTAACCAAGTCCAAGTTTTACCTATGTTTAACATGTAAATATTAAGTCTCTGGGTCTCTTCAAAGTCTACGTAATATACCCAAGTGCAAGTTACTCATTAACTGATTAAGACAAACCAAGTTTTCATTTCAAAATCTGGTCTTTCCAAAATGGAGGAGAGAACGTTGCTTGCATTGATGGTCTTTTCCTCAGTCATAGTGTTAGCAGAAACTATTGCTCAAAAGGTATTTGCTCTATATTTTTTTACCAATATCTTGTTTGCTCGTCAGGTGATCGGTGGTATCGGGGTAGCCGGCCAGCTAACGCAGGTAACTCCTCTGGTAACCACCACCTGTGGAGCCTCGGGTGTATTGTGTCGTGATTTCAGAGCTTTAGGTCATTTTAAGGCCTTTTTGGTTGGTTGTTGGGCTGTTATAGTGTAAATGCGGCGGGAGAGCATTTGCAGATGTGTCTGATTATGTTCTTCCCCAGGGACTTAAAATATCAAATTTGAGGGATCAATGGGTCTCCCTCAGCCATCGGATGAGGTTTGCATCTTGATACAGCAGGACTGAACAAGGACTGTTGCAGTGCCAGGAGGTTTCTGACAGGCATTTAATAATTTATATGGAATGGAAAAGAGGAGAGCAGACAATTACTTTGTACCATCTGGAGGAGCAAACTCTGTTTTGTATCATCTCAGAGTGCATAAGATAGGTCTTATTTTAAAAACATCAGTATTAGAGAAACGGAGGAAGCCTTGTGTTGGAAGGTTTTTATTTCCATCGTGCCTATTCAGGTAATTGTGAAACGCAACTGAAATGCAACTGAAATGCAGGCAGGTTTCTGCGGGGCAGGGACAGGTCTTGTGGCTGCTGCAGGGGCGGCCGAGGGCTCTGCGGGAAGCCACGGATGTGGTGTCTGGGCCTGTGGTGCTTTGGGGAGCAGCCACAAGCAGCTCCCCACTGCTTCCCGGTACACACCAGGGGCTGGTCCTCTCCTGCCTCCTTTGATCAAGGCACCATGCTGCACCGTGCTTGTTTGTGTTGGTCACAGCCCACATGGCTGCTGGGGCTGGGCAAGCACAGGGGATGCAGGTCCCCGATCCCTCATCCCCGCAGCATCCCTTCGGCATGGGGCGGCGGGGTGGATTTTGCACAGGGTAAGTTTTGCACAGAGCAAAGATCCTCCTGTGCCAGAAAAATGCTCCTTGGGCAGCAATGGCCACCACGTGCCCAGTAAGCCACGACTCGGGGCTCCTCAGTCACAGCAAAACCTCCCCTCCAAGCCCGCCACGGCCAGGTTTGAGCATGGCAGGGCAGCAGGCGTGAGCAGAGGGGCTTGGGGATGCGCAGAAAGCCTTTGGGAAGAGACAGCCCCAGCCTGGGCAGGGAGGGCTCCAGCTGGGGGTGGGCAGCAGGGGGGCACGGACAGGGAGAGGCACCCAGACTGCCCGGGTCAGGAAATTGTTCTCTCGGTGAATATTTTTGGGGTTTATTCCATTGTCCTGGATTGTCAGTAGGTGTCAGGAGATGGAGTGTGCTCTGGCAACGTATAATGAAAAAAGAAACAGCCATCCGTTGCTCACATGGTGTTGACTGTGGCACCTCCTGCCCCGATGCCCAAGCACAAGGCTGCAGTCACAGCTTTGTATTCAATTGCCACGTTTAGCTTTATTAAACTTTTGAATTTTGGCCAGTGCCCTAACTAAGAAGAGGTCAGTGGATGCTATTAATTGGTGAGCACAGGAGATTAATTATCAAAATAATCAAAGATCAATTAGCCATTCAAAAGGGTTGTGAGGCTGGGAAAGTAAAAATAGAAGTGCGATGAACTGCTTTGATGCTGATCTTTTTTGTTTTAATAAACTATTGGACACTTGTGAGGTTGCTAATGTCCAGATCAACACTTCTTAGTCTCACTGCTGAAACACAGGCAGGGCCTTCCAAAGAGACATCCCAAATGCAAAAGGAGGGTGTTCACAGAGTTCCCGGGCAGCTCTGTGACAGTGCCCTCCTCCCTTGAGCGCTGGGGGCCCTGGAGGCACCAGACCAGGAGAAACATGAGTGCTCAAAGGGCATCCCTGCTTGTGCAACCAGCGAGGGGTTGGAGGCCCATGTGGGGTTTCAAACCTGCTAAACATCCTATGTGACACAAGCCGAAAAACATGCAGCAAAGTCAACAGCTGGGAAAGCAAATAAATAGTCGCGCAAAAAGCTAGCAGGTCTCTCTCCACGGCTTGAGGGGTTAGAGGCATCTGGTTTTCCCAAGTTAATATCAGGCGATGTGCTGGGGTGACACAGCAGCTGCTTCAGAATAACCCAAGGAGAGAAGACCACAGAAAAAAGGCTTGACAGAAGCCTTCTGTGGAATGACAACACGCAAATTTTGTGCAGGGCTGTGGTCGCAGCTGCAGAGACGTGAATAAGGCACATGCAGGCGGTCGGTCTATACAGAGCGCCTGGTCACAAACCCCTCCCTGATCCCGGCTAGACCCTCTAATGGTTCATTGTTCATCGAACTTTTCCAATAACATCACTCAGGTCAGAACTGCTCAGGAGCAAAAGCTGAGTGTTTCTGTTTCAGCCTGTATTTTTTTTCCAGCATGCTATTGAAATCTACAGCGTCCACGTGGACTGCAAGGTCACATCGCGATTTGCTCACACCATCATCACCAGCAAAATTGTCAACCGAGCTAATGAGTCCAGAGAGGCGACCTTTGAAGTGGAGCTACCCAAGACAGCCTTCATCACCAACTTCTCCATGTAGGACCAGTCCTTACCTGCGGTGTGAAGGAGGCAGCTCTGGGGGCCAGGGGGGTTCATCTTTCTTCTCAAGAGATGCTGAGCAAAAAGTACAAAGAGTTGAGCTCTAGAGGGTCCTGCACAAAATGCTTTGTGGGGCAAAATAGTAGGCAGCCAAATAGAAAGAAGATGCCCAGGGACAGGGCAAGGCTGCCTGCTGCACGGGGTGGGTGACAAATGCACTCGGTGGTGGTGTTTCTGCTGCTCCAGCCCCCCTGAGACCCTGCAAGAAGAAAGGTTGTGTTGTGGTGGTGGCTTCTGGCATTCCCCTGGGTGGGGAGGGATGCGGGAGCCAAACGGTGTCCCCTGCTCATGCCCCGAGAGCCACAAAGTGCAGCATTCTTCTCATTTCTTTCCCCAGTGCTTTCCTTCTAGTATTAATTAATTTTTGTGGAAACCAAACAGGTCCATTGACGGTAAAGTATACTTGGGAATAATAAAGGAGAAAGCTTCTGCTCAAAAGGAATATGACACTGCGGTCGCACACGGGCAGAGCGCCGGCCTCGTCAAGTACGTTGTCGTCCTGAGTAAGGCTGCTCCCACCCTCTTCCTCAGCTTCTCGTTTGGATGGGGGCAGGTTAAGCCCTGGAGCCAGCCACCTCTCAGCAGCAATAAATGTGAAAAGCACCCTTGGGTTCTTGTTGAGAGGGACGATGTGTGTGTGTGTGTGTGTATTTTCACACACATATATATATATGATTTATATCTGGTGATGCAGTGGGCTTCAGCGGGAGGTGTCACTGTTTAGTGTTCCTTGGGGACAACAAGTGGGACTTGTCACGCAGTAGCACCTTGCTGGGCTGGGATGATGCTCAGTCGCTGAGTCTGCTTGCCTGCAAGCACAGAGGACCATGGCACTTGAGCAGACATCACGCTTTCGGGGTATATTTAATCTGTGCTTCCTATGTATTGAGTCCCACTTCTCCTTGACCCTAGTCTGAGGCATGCAGAGGTTTCTGCTCCATTTCTCAGCTTGCACATGCAGCACCCATGGAACACTAATGTAATATGTGTGATGTGTATACTACAGCCTGCAATGTGAAAAATCTTCTCTATCATGAACAAGGTTTACTGCTACTCTGTTTATTCCATGTGGCCATTTGGCCATTATTTAGCACAATTCACAAATTTTGGGCACCACAACCAAACCTTCCCCACGGGAGGTAAGTCTCTGTTCTCCCCCGCCAGAATCACAGGCAGAAAGCTGGAGCAGTTTCACGTGTCCGTCAGCATTGCAGCCACCAGCAAAGTCACTTTTGAGCTGGCCTACGAGGAGCTGTTGAAGCGGCAGCTGGGGAAGTACGAGCTGCTGATCAAGGTCCGGCCGAAGCAGATTGTTAAGCACTTTCAGGTGAGCTGCCCTGGTGAGGGCTGGGTTGGGGAGCAGCGTGGTGTTTTTTGGGCATGGCTGTGTTCCCTCTGAGATGCTGATGCCAGCTGCTTCTCCACTGTCAGATTGATGTGCACATCTTCGAGCCCCAAGGCATACGCTTCTTGGAGACAGACAGCACGTTCATGACAAATGAGTTAGCAGAGGCGCTCACAAAAGTGCAGAACGAAACCAAGGTAAAGCAGCAGCTGCCAGATGTTACTGCCAGTGGCAGCCTTAAGTTATGTTGCCTTAAATCTTTTCTTCTGATTGCTTTGCAGGCTCATATTTTATTTAAGCCAACGGTAGATCAACAGAAAATAAATCCTGAACTTGATGAAACCCTTCTCAATGGTGATTTTGTTGTGCGCTATGATGTTAAGAGAGATGCCACGGCAGGTGATATACAGGTAAGAAAGAAATAGAAATAAAAATATTTTCAGATCATAGATATGTCTGAATGTGAAGTGCAATCAGCCAAACCGCAACATTTGCTTTGAAACAGCAAGAGTGACAGGAAAAGCTATTTCCATTAATCCAGAGTCAGCAGGAACTGATGGTGATACTCACTAAATCCCTAGAGACACCAGGCACATTGCAAGAACGGATCATCCATGTGAAAAATCAATCTTTCAAATTTTGTTTCAATACCAAATCTACATTGCCAATTTATAGATGTCTCTTTATATTCTTTATTATTATTTTGGCTAATCTAAGGTGTATTTGTGGCTTCTTGTAAATTAAGTTCAGAGGAATGTGATTTATATAACTATTAAAATAACTGTTTGGTTTTCTTTTTTTTTTGTGACAACTGAGGAATAACTAAAGAGAGCAGGAACTTAAAAATATTTATGGATCAATGCATATCCTAGGGAATAAAATACATTACTTTCCATACCATTTCACTCCTGAAGTATGCATGGATGTACTAAAAGATGGCAGTCACAGTCAATGAGCAGAGATGTGCTCATAGGTGATAATAAAGAGGTAACGTAATATACAGTGATAATACAGCTATATCATATGGCACTGAGGTGTGTAATATATATATTTTATATATACCTATATGCTGTTCTTTTGTAATTTGCTCTCTACAGATAGTCTCACTTCTAGCTAGGAAATACATTTTAATAGTTCTTAGGTTCGGGCTTATCTAGAAGAACAGAATGCTGACCATGCACCCCACCCCCTCTTCTTGCTATGCCAGAATGTTAAGATGCAATATTTATTTTCTTAGATGTAATTTTATACATGATTTTGCATTCTGTGTTTCAGATTGTCAATGGATATTTTGTGCATTACTTTGCACCCCACGAAATGCCAGTGTTTCCCAAAAATGTCATCTTCGTTATAGATCGAAGTGGCTCCATGGCAGGCAGAAAAATTGAACAGGTAACTTAGCTGAAAGTACTGACCTCTGCTTGCATCGGCCACAGACGCACCAGCCTTTCGAGGCAGTGACTGTGAATTTCACTTTTGAAACACGTGGTGGTTTTGTACACAGCGAAATTTTCACACACATAGAAATGCTTGAAAATGCATGTGCACAGATTTAAGCTATTAAAGAGCAACACTTTTCTGGTATGGCTGTTCTCACAGATATCAAACATTAAGGCAGAGACCACTTTTTCTGTCTCTATCTTTGCAGAATATTTTGCTTCTAGCTTTTTCCTTTGAGGAAGTTTAAAGAATTAATTTGTCTGTTTTACCTTTATTGATGACTGTGTATGTAGCTTTGCTAGAGAGCAAACAGGGCCACTACAGCCCTCGTAGGTGTGTTTTTGTGTCTGTAAGTTAGGTGAATTGGCCACTTCTGATGGTCTCAACCTGAAAAATACCATTAGGACTAAATAAGGGCATTGGGCTGCATCTTGAATAGTGTTGTAGAGAAACCCCCTTATTGCACTGCAATTCTAACCCCAGTTCTGGCAAAGAAGTAGGAGTATTCGGTGATTGTTTTCTCCTTGGAACAGACAAGGGATGCCCTGTTGAAGATATTGCAAGACCTCCGCCCAGAAGATCATTTCAGCTTTATCACCTTTAACAGCAAAGTGGTGGAGTGGAAGGGGTCTTTGCTGCAAGCCACTGCAGAGAATGTGGCAAGTGCTGCAGGATTTGTGCAAACTCTTGCTGCTAGTGGAGGTACCATGCACCACCCAGATGCTTGTAACCACAAACATACACCCAATATAATATATCGCTTAGAAAAAAAATACTGTTTTTATTAGTCATATACTATCAAGGAATTACCGTCAGTGCTCATAAAGCAAGTAAGTTTTTAATACTTACGAATGATGAGTGGGATAGAAAGGCTGGTTGTGGGAGTGGACATATTAATGACTACATTACAATATGAATACGGAGAGAGATGTATGAACCATACAACCCACAAAGTTTTGTTTCAGATTTTTATAGCAGAGATGGCTGGAAGATTTCCTGATAGTACTTTTTTTTTTTCCTACAGAAAAATGGCAATTCACTCAACATTTGACAGCAATTTGCTCATTTTTTTGATATCAAGCATCCCCTTGTAAAATAAAGTGTATCCAAAGTTGTACTCCCATGTTAGCCACGCTGTGGAAACAAAATAGTCATGAAGCATTTCAATTGCTGCAACACTCAGCGTGCTTTGTTTCATTGTTTAGTTTTAAACACATCTAAAAGGCTATATCTCCCGTTAATATTATGCTGTTGGTATTAACGTAGGTTTTCTCATCACAGGCGCTGATACCAGTAAAGCCCACCTGTGCCCAGCTCTTTTCTTTGACTTCTCATATAAGGCGAGGAAACATTTCTTAAATGTAGGCTAACAGATGACAGGGTGTTTGTTTAAGCACTTGTTAATAGCTCTAGATATGTTTGTATTTCCCATGACATATGTGTGGAAAATGCTCCCAAAAGAATACTCCAGCATTGCCATTGCAATATAGCACACCATAATTAAGCGCAGTAGGCTAAACCCCTAAATCCTCATGTCTCTGAGGGATTACTTCCTGCAGAAAACTTTAAACAACTGTGCAGGGCCTCTGCAGATGAAGTGCACTATTTCTTCAGATGATTATCCTTTTAAGGTGAGCGACGCCTGCTTTCTCATTGTAGGCACAGATATCAATCGCGCGCTGCTGACTGCCATGAGCGTGCTGGATAAAGCCGAGAGGCTGCCAGAACGGAGCGTCTCCATGATTATTTTGCTGACAGACGGTCAGCCCACTTCTGGTGAGTAAATCCTAACCTCAGTCCTCTCTCTCCTAGATTTTTTTTTTTTTATCTTTTACACTTGCTTCCCAGGTGTTGAGAGACATAGCGTATGTTTCAGCAGGGCTTTGGTGTAAGCAGGCTGTACTGTCGCTGGATCTGTGTCAGAGAGAGGAAGATTATGGCTCTGGCAAGGGCTGTAAGAAGTGATGGCAGAGCCTGCCTGCCCATGACTACATGTCCTTTAGCTGGGAACTATTTTGCTGAATACCCTTGCCTTCCCAGTTTATAAGCTCTAGGGAATAGCTGGAGATACTCCAGGCACAGCTGAAACGTGAAAGCAAAATACTTAGAGCCGAAACGTGGACATTTTGCATATATTATGTATGATCCCCTTTGAGAGGTATTGCTTATATTGCCTCACCCTTCTTGCCTCAAACTTGAGATATTTCCAAGGTGCCTCTTGTTTTGTGTTCTTTTCCATGTCTAGCTCTTAACTAGTGATGAGCTATGACAGGACAAACCAGATGGCTGAGCTAGAAATACTGGGTTAAATAAATAATAACTCCTGATGTAATGGCACAAACATCACTTGTTCTGAACAGGAGTTTGTCTGAGTTTTGTGTGGCATCAGCATCTCCCTGAAGCCAGCAATATTAACTGAGCTGTAAGCTCTCTAAGAAGATTGGTCTGCCTTTCAGATCGTGTGATCCGAACTGCAGTCGGCTTGGTTGATTTGTTTGTCTGGGTTTTTCTGATAAAATTCAGCTCCGGATGCTGCCTGCTCAGCACAGCGAGTCTTGAATATCCCTGAACATGTTGCACATACACAAGCTGACTAGAATTCAGATCAGGGTGGAATGCCAGGTGAATATACACAACATTACTGCATACCCTGCCTTCCTTGGCAAAGCAGGCTGAATGGGGAAAATCTGAGCCATTTCCATGTTACTGCTGCAGGTAGTGACAGTTCCTGCCTGGAAATGCTGACAGAGAAGCTCTCCGTACAGGGCCATCAGTGGTCCTTCCAATGGGAGGAGATCATGGTGTGAAAATCTTTTCCCTTTGTCACACAAAGGGGCTGGGAGAGAAGCACGGCTGAGTTAATTTGCAGTTTCTCTGAATTACACCATTAACAAATCCATTCTTCTGTGAATTCACGCATATAATTTTTATGGATGGTACTTGTCTTCCCAACTCTTGATGAAGCGTTTCCATCCCTTGTGCTGTTAACTCATAGTGTGTGTCCCTTTTGTCCTAAAAACCTCCTCTGACCATCATAATCTTGTAAAATGTTTGGCACTTAACCATGACGACATGAGTAGAAGTTAGTAAAAGTCATTAAGGGGGAGAATCGGGTTCTGGCACTCCAAATACAGAGCAGTGCTTTCATCTGTGATTCAATTAACAGAATTATGTCCCATATATTTTTAACATTTTATTCTGAATTATTTTTAAAATACTTTAATATTTTTATTAATATATTAATATTTTAATACAGAATTTTCCAAACCCACTGCAGTCTTTTTGTACTTTAAAAATGCAAGCAAGGCTATGTTTTTGTTTCAATTACAGGTGAGATTAATGTGGAAACAATTCAAGGAAACATTCAGAAAGCAGTCAATGGGAAATACGCTCTTTTCTGCCTTGGCTTCGGGTTTGATGTCAGTTATAAGTTCCTGGAGAAAATGGCCCTAAGCAATGGAGGAATAGCACGTCGTATATATGAAAACGCTGATGCAGCCTTGCAGCTCCAGGTCAGGACTAAACGCGCCATCTATGAGCTACAGCTTATGTCTAGTCTTAGCAGTAACACCACAGATTTTCTGAGATGAAGAGTTGGTTTTGAGTTTATTTGTTCATTCTGGGGAGGGAGGAAGGCAGGCAATTTTGGAGTATCTGATGGTTTGTACCCTAACCATGACTCAAAGTTGAAGTCCTCCTCAAATCAGCTGCATTTGGACAAACCTAGAAAATCATACATTCTGCAAAAAGACAAACTGTCCAGGGGAGGTGATGGTGGGAAAACTCCTGTTCTTGAGTCTGATTTCAAACCGCTCGAAGTAGCACCACTGAAAGCTGTTTGTCACAGTTTCCCTAAAAATCAGTGGGTAGTTTGAGGCACCTACAGGCAAACTGGCTCTGCAGTATCACCAGCCTTGGTCTGTCCATCTGGAGAGGGGTTATAACTTTGGGGACATTCTCTTTTTTGGGGAAGGCACTTCTGCCTGTTTTGGCTGGATGTGCAGAGATTTGCTTAATGCCAGCCCCAGTCCAGAAAAAAAAAGATTAATCCTCAGGATTGGTCAACTTTAAAAAAAAAATCAGATATGAAAAGTAGCTAAAGCAAAACACCTAAGTGTGTGAGATGGTGATAATGGGAATGCTGCTTGGGTACTTGAATTACTATAGAAAACACAGTTTATATGGTATCGCCAGCCTGGCTGGAGAAGGTGTACTGAACCTTGGGAAGAAACTTTTTTTTTTTTTTTTTTTGCTAGCTTTGCAGCAGTCTTACACTGCTGAAGAAAAAGATTTGCTCCCTTCTTTTTAAGGGGGTTTAAGACATTCAACATATTGTTGTGCATAATTTTGCAGTCACTTTTGTGCACGCTCTCTCTCTCTCTGCTTCTCTTTAGGGCTTTTATCAAGAGGTGGCTACCCCAATATTAATGAAAATTGAAATGCAGTATCCGGAAAATGCCGTTGAGGGATTAACCAAGAACAATTTCAAGCTGTTTTTTGAAGGATCTGAAATTATAATATCTGGAAAACTTAGCAATGAGCTTGATCTTTTGCCAGTAGAAATCAAAGCTCAGTCTGTAAGTGTTTAGTATACTGTGAAAAACATATCTCCCTTTTGTCTTTTACTGTGCAGTAGGAGACTTGAAGAAGTCTTTTGTGTGCAGTATATGTTCTCCACATTTGGGCATTCAGCTGCTTTCCTATTTTGGGAAAATATTTGAGAATTCAAACTATTTTCCCCTCCTGAATTTGCTGCAAAAGAAAAACCTTGAAGTATACCCCAAATAAGCAACCAATGACTATAATCCTTTCAAAACCATAATATTTTGGGCTTTCAGGCATTTGTAGAAAACTGGTTTGTATTTTTAGAATGAAGAAGGGAATCTGAATAATTAATCTCAAAAATATTGAAGTAGAACAGCTTCATTGTCTCCTTTTTTTCAACACTGTTTTGAGTCCAGAAATATATATCCAAAATACATGCTTATCTGGTAGTTTGGAGTTGTATTTTCCAATGGGAAAGGACAAAAATGAAGGATAAAAAGGGCACTTTGGTACTGAAAAATGTGCTTTTAAGTCTAATAATGTGACTATAAATGAAGTCTGGAACTGTTCTTGTGATGGTCAGTTTTCTCCCACTCACTTCAGCATGCTAGTGACTTGACTCTTAAAGAAGAAGCAAATGTCAAAGAGAAGGAGCAAGTATTTCAAAATCAAAGTTACATCTTTGGAAATTTCATAGAGAGACTTTGGGCTTACTTAACCATTCAACAGCTTCTGGAGAAATCGTAAGCTATTTTAACATTTCATATTGCAAATTTCTAACTCCTTAAAACACAGATTCCTTATTCACAAATTATATGGTAGGAAAACACAAAATAACAGAAATATTTTTGCAGATAGTATTAAGAATATAGTGTAATGGAAGAATACTGCATTACTGTATGAGGAGCATGAGATACCTTTCCCTTTATGATAGCGCTGTATCACTTAATAAATATATCCACATATGAAAGCACAATAGAAAATTTTCTTAATGACATTACTATGAAATAGATTTTAATTGCATGGATTGTGTTGAGCTGTTATTACACATCCAGAAATATTGTCTGTAAATAAGTGACTGGCAATAGAGTAAAGAGAACAATACGTCCATAAGACATTTCACAGATCTTTTCTCTATTATTTTTCTGTATTTGAACCATACATAGGCTCCAGTGTTGCGAACAATTAAGCATCTCCATAATTACAAGCACTTGAACAGCTGAGTTATCCTAATAAGGCTACTCACCCTTCAATTATAAAGAATACCTGTTGAGACACAGCTAATAAGAAAAAGAATCTGAAAGTGACCTGCTTATAGTCTCTATATGTTATTTCTTCACCATTAACACAGACTTTAGTATTTCAGCACATGAAGAGGACCAGAAAACCCTGGAGGCACAAGCTCTAGAGCTGTCTCTGCAGTACAGCTTCGTGACGCCCCTCACTTCCATGGTGGTCACCAAACCCGCTGGCCAGCAGCAGACGGAGCTGGCAAACAAACCCACCGAAGCTGGTAAATGGGGCACTGAACAACCCCCCCAAAATACGCTGCTGTTCTTGAAGATTTGTTGTTGATCTCAAGTATAGGTTCGTTTTATAGTGATGTGACATGGCAATAAGCCACATCAGAGGCAGGAGTTCAGGAATTAGCTTCCTTTCAAAATAAAACATACAGGTTTTTTTTAAAAGGTGAAGCAGTGAAATGGGCACTACTATTGAAATAGAAAATAATTTGTTTAAATATTAACTAAAAGTAATTTAACAGTTGTTACTCAGCATTCCTGCAATTGCAAAGGGACTCTGCACCTTTCTCTGTAGCATTAAAGTGGAAAAACAAATGCAGGGGAGGAAAGCATGCCGTTGCTGGGAGTCTTGTGTGTGCTCTACCCACCTGTCCTTTAACACAAAACAACCTCATCACCTGAAGTCCAACACCCACTGGTCCCAGTTTTCTGGTTTGCACATGGATAAAGTCATTTAGTATTGACTGTATGACACTAACCTGTCCCTCTTCCTTGTGTTAGATAATGAGAAGCCCAGCAGCCTTCCAGGAGGAGGTAAATGTTTTCTTCTTTTCCAGTAGCATATCTCCATAATAGTCTCTAATGCTGGGGGGGTGGGGAGAGGAGGGCTTGTAGTGGTTGTTCGATAGAGGGAAGTGGCTGAGATTTGGAAAAATATGTGAAGCAAAACGTAAGCAATGACTGTCAACGTCTGTGCAGGGTTTGGGTGGATAACATGGTCAAACGGTGAAAAACTTCCATTCAGAAAGTCTTAAAGGCAAAAATTGTCTTTAGTCATGAGGAAAAGTAGTTCTTCAAGTGAACAGTGCTAATGATGTTTTCTGCTTCTTCCCACCACGTGCGAAGCATCTGTCAAAAAATTAAGCTCAAGATATTTTGGAATGACTTCTGAGGATGATTTAGGTATTTTTTTTCCTGTCTCTCTGGAAATAATAGATCTGTTTGAATATTAATTTGAAACTTCCAGCATTATTAATCTCATAATCTCAGCTACGATAATACATCATAACAGCAATGCTTTTATAGGTGAAGAGCCCTGGGTTTGCTCTAGTCCTTTCACAGAAATGTATTGAAGGATATAATGCTGCCCCATTCTCTGAAGGTTACCTGTCTCAAAGTACAGCTGGGGAGTTTCATAGCGGAAAGCTCTCTGACCAGAAGCACAGCCTGGTGACCGTCCTGCCCTGGTCCGGGGGGCACACAGGGCTTGGCACGGCCCTTCCCTCGAAGCTCCCTTTGCCTGCAAGAGGAGCAGAGTTTGGGGCCACCTCTGCAGCATGACCTGGTTCTGTAGCAGGTGCCAAATCCTGCATCGGTGTGATGGTCGGGCAGGTCAAGGGCACAGGGATGTCCTCACAGGATCTGGGGCTGTGCCTGCTGGAGCATCGCTGAGCACCGTTGGTCTCGTGACAGACCAGCGTGGCTGGAGCGGCTGGGGAAGAGAAAGGGACAAGCAGCGTGCTTGGCTACTGGAACCAAGGGAGTCTTTGCCTGTGCTCTTTTGGGTGTTGTTTCAATTTCTCATGCTGAGCTCATCTGGTTTTTAATTTCCAGTAACAGCTCTTGTCTGGGGCTGCAGCACTCCGGAGGGACCACACTGTGAGCCCGTGCTGGTGCTGTAGCTCCGCAAGGAGCTGGTCCCTTTGGAGAGCCTCCTGTGACAGGTGCCCCCTTCTACCAGAAGCACCCACCCTCGCACCGGGACGGGCAACCTGGCTGCACCGGCACCACCACTCCCTGCCTCGCCCCACACACAAGGCGGACGAGGCCCCAGGTGTCTAGCAAACAATGAAATCCCTTCTCACAAATCCCTTCCTCACAAAGTTCTTAGTAGCTGTTGGCCATTTCCGTCCCTTGGCTGGAAATGTCTTCCAGGGATCAATGCTCATGTTCTGTGGACTGCATCAGTGCAGACAATTTACTTTGGGAAAGGAAGACAGATGCAGATGGAGAATTACTTGTTTGATGTTTGAAACACACCAGGAAAGTATGTCGTACAATCATGGATAAAATACAGACACTCTCTTTTCTTTCTCCAGATGGTTACAGAATGAGGAGTGGATCACCTTCCGGTAAGTGCTCCTCCTTTGTTTTTATTAAGAATAATTTTATGAAGTTCATTTCATATGTAGGTTCATAGCAACATTAATAAATAAACTTTAATTGTGGATGCCCACTTGATATACACTTAAGTTTTTTTATTATATTTATTTCAGTCCACAAATACTTTATAATGAACTATAAACTCTAGAAAATAATCTTGATGTCTTTCCAGAAATAAAAAAATATTAAACCTCCTGAAAATAAATGTGAAAGATCTGGAAAAAGGATATATTAACAACCTGTAGGAAATGTAGCCCGCTTGAAAAAAAAAAAAAATTTAGCAGTCCTGGGGTTTGCTATGTGAAGCCAATGTGGGGCACAGACATCTGCATGACAGCAATGCCTGTCCAGCAAGGAGTAAATCGAGAGCATGGCAGAGACAGAGCTCGGCATCGCCACGAGCTGCCGTAGCGCAGAGCAGAGCAGGCGCTGGCTGCCGCCTGCATGGGATCTGCACACATGCCACTTGTGGCTGTACTCAAAAAAGTCAGCAGGCAGCAAGCAGGAGGAATTCCCTGTTTTCAAGAGTGGGGAGAGAGACGCAAGGCACAACCCAAAGCAATGAAACATTTGAAAAACCTTTTCTTTCAGGTCGATGGCGCTCTGAGCCCCAATCTGGCAGCAAGAAGAAGCTGTTGTCAGCAGGTTGTCATTCACACTCGTGTGCGAGAGGAGCTGGCGTGGGTGTGCTGGGTTCAATGCTGCGTAGTGGCCGTTGAAAACGCAGCTCTAAAGCCTGCCACAGCGCAGGCTGAGCATGCCCCAGTGGCATGGGCAATGCTAAGGCAAAGAGGCACTGGACATTGTGCTTTTTTTCCCCATTGGGACATCTTGTTTTAAGTAAAGCTCTCCATAGAAGTCAGTGAAGAGCTCTGCTAAAAAGGCTTCTGTCACAGTATTCTTCCTGGTTAATTAGCTGACTTAAGAGAAAAATGTTTCATTAAACTCTTCTTACTAATTTTAAGTATTTCAGTTGTCAGGAGAAGAGACAAAACGAAAGCGCAGCCTCTTGGTAAGTAATGCATATACTAGTCTCATTGTAACTGTTAATATAACTGTAATGTACAGGTTTTAATACCATAATGATTTTTCTGATGGCATGAATTGCTCTAGGAAAACCCTCTACCTCTTTTTGCAAACCTTGGCTGGTTCTTTCCACATAAGTTAGAAATATTCCCATATCCCACGAGGAAAGCCTCTCTGGCTCATGCATAGAGCCACCAACAGAAAAGTAGTGCAACAGATCTTCAGCTTCAGCTTTTTCAAGGGCTCATTGTCCTTAATAGACTCTAAGTTTAAAAATCTGTTGTTTTCATCCGTATGAAGGTGCTGTGTCTGGGTGTGTTTTTTCAATAATTATTACTGTGTTGATTTTGGCATTCTATTCTATAGAAGATATAACAGTATTTTAGGCATAAATTAAGTAATTTTGCTGTGCCCATCCAAAGCGCACAGACTTGACTTTGCATGCTAACATTGTTCTTCTGGCTTTTCAGTGAATGAATATCCACAGCTGCTCTTGCAATTACCCAAGCAGAACGAAATGATCTGTTTAAATGCTGACGGACAAGCACAGTCCTCTGTCCACCTGCTGTCAGATCCGGAGCAAGGTGAGTGAGCCAGATTACCCCTGATAGCAAGGACAAGGAGAGTCACTTTGGTCTTTGAGAGCAGCTGGTGTCTTTGGGGATAACCCCCTTTCGTGAAGGGCTGTATCACACCTGCTGCCTTGCAGTGACCAGAGATGCTTCGGTTAATTTTTCCTTTCTATTAGGCAATATTAACTTTCACTGTGCAGCAGCTGAGGGCACTTCTCACAGGACTGGTTGTGAGTCAGATGCCTCTCCTCCAAGTGTCACACGCACGGCCTTGAGGCTTTTCCCCTGCCCAGCCATCAGGGGCTGCTGAGGATGCAGAGACCATAAACCCCACAGCCCCTACATGCTAAGAGAAAGATGCACGCTTTTAAATCGCTGCATTTTTTCTGTGGTCCTGTACTCGGAGGAGTTGTGACCCCAAGCACCAGTTGTCAGCTGCTCTGATCATGGAGCAAAGCCACCCCTGTGAGAGGAGGTGGCAACGTAAATAGACCCTGGTGACCCCACCATAGCCTTGGGGCACATGGAGCTGAAATCCGGGGTGCTGTGCCTCCCAAAACCAGATCTGAGACCCTTAAGTTGCTTTAGCAACAAAGCTGAAGCAGTTTTATTAAGATCACTCGTACCTTATAAACACAGTCACCTGACAAATCTGTGTCAATGCTATTAAAGGACTCGCTGTGACAGGGAAACTTGGCGACAGAATAAATCACTTTGTGCAGTTTGACATCACCTATGTGAATCCCCCCGCACGAATCCGCATCTCCACGCATGAGACCGTCCTAAGCCACAATAACCAGAGCACTCAGCTGCCATGGACAGAGTCAGCCACCTCCACCGTCCAGGGGTAAGAAACATCACCCCATCCTTTCCCAGACTTGAAAATGGGAGTCAGATCTTTCTTCTCCCGGGCCTCCACTTTCACACATGCCATTTTCTTCAAGTGCATGCTTCGAAATGTCTGGTGAGTAACTCAATGTGAGCGGAAGCAGGATACCTTCACAATCCCCCATTTCAAATATGGGGAACACCAAAGGTTTGATTTTAATTCTTCATGCCTGTATAAGAGAATCAAAAGAACTGCATCACCAGTCTGCCTTTCTGCTTTGACATCAGAGGCAGAACATTTATCTTCCAAAGAAAAGGACCCGCTGCGGCGCTTAGCAGTCCCTGTGCCACCGCCGCGCTGGCTGCCAGCAGGCACTTTGTGTTCCTCCAGCCGCAGAGCGAGTACTGCGAGGTGATGGCTTTGACGTTTACTGTCTCTTTTACACACCAGTTGGCTCCACACAGGCTGTGTTCTGCTGGCTCCACACAGGCTGTGTTCTGCTTTCTTTCTCCTCAATTTTAGCAACAACTCACATCTGGGCAGCTGACATTTTTTATGGGAAGGTATAAAATGTTTGACTAGCTGTCTGTAACTAAATAACTGCGGTCAGAGAAGGGGTACTTTAAATGTAGACTTCGTTTGTCAGACTAATTAGAGCTGGATCCTTCCCCACCACAAGAAAGAGCTGAATGTAGCTAGTTTCACCAGCTTTTTTGCATTGCCGGAACAAGCCTCAGGGAGGATCTGTTGTTGGTCCAGGGCAGCCAGGACACACAGCACTCCCTCCTTTATAGGCAGTTCTAGACAATAACAGAAGTCCTAAAGCAACTGCTTTCAATTATTTTTGTAATCAAACGGAGCCAAGAACATGCTGGATTTATGCCCCTCTGTAATTTGTCGTCTGCTGAGCAGAATGATCCTCCTGCTTCAAGCCGGCACCCGAGCCCTTGCAACTGCAGTGCTTCGTACACGAGTGCGTGTGGGTACATTTTGTCTAACCTGAGCTGCAGGGGAGGAAAAGGACAGTGGACGGTTGCGTTCTGCAAGGCCACCTGGGCCCAAAACAAAATTAGTGTCTGAGAAGGAAGGCTGGTTTGAAAGAACTTGTTAAATATCCAGGAAAAAAGTGTGTGACGTGTTGTCAAAATAGGTTGAATTATTTTATCTACTCTATCCTTTTTCTTACTAAAATGATGAGAAAATATTTTTTGCCCCATCCAAGCATTTCTTATCATTATGGATAATAAGGGGCTTTCATCAGCAAAAAGTTCCTCTCTGTTGGTGTTTTTGTATATAACCTGATATGGGAAAGATCTGTTATGTAGTGTAGAGAGAAAAGATATGCTACTTGATATTTTCTAGCTTAAAAATCACCACCAACAGATCATGAAAAATGCATTTGCAAAGAGTCAAAAGGCAAAAATCAAATTATTTTAATTAATTAATGTCGGCTAGTTAAATACATATTCTGTCTTTGTATTCCCCTTGGAAATAATGTCATCGGTTACTTCCTAGGCTGAGAGTCTCAGTTGAAAAGGAAAGGGGCGTTACCGCGTCATTGTCTGACACAGTCACAGTAAAAGTTTCCTTCGTGAAGTTTACAGAGGATTTCCTTGGGCTTTATTTCTTGAACACCGACCGTTTTTCTGACAAAGTCACTGGAGTTCTGGGTATGTATCATTGCGGACGTATACAGCAAAGAAGGATGAACTTGTAACTAAGCTCCTGCTGTGAGAACATGGTGCTTTTATTTGAGCCACATCATAAGCCCGTACTCAGATTTCACTTCCCTGGGCCCTGACACGCTCCCATGAAAAGCAGTGGGCAGGCAAGGCAGCAGGAATGCTGTAATTCAGGGGCTCCTAGAGTAACTTTATACTTCATTTATTATTTCACCTTTTACTGCACAGCAGTGCAGACCCTACTCTGAGAAGAGGGGAGGTCTTACCCTGGAAACGTAACGTAACGCTTTTGCACTCACGGGTGGTGCAAGCCTAAATGGACTGGTACGGGTTTAGAAAATGTTAAAATAAGACTAAAATAATAGCTGGGCTTAACCTCAACAGTGCTGTGGAATGACATCATTTATGCAGCAAGTTCATTTCATGTCAGATAACGGACTATAAATAATGGACATAAAATTGTAAACAATCAGGGTTAGAAATGAAAGCCAGCTGGTCCTGAACATCTCAACTCCAAAAATCCTGATGGAACTGAAGCTGGAGCACATGCTTTGCAAACGGAGAGGCCGCAGATTGTAAAACCACCAATAAGTGTGAAAACCTGTCAGGGCAAGGCTGAAGCTCCCTGGGGAGGAGCATTGGGGATAACAGGAGGTCGCAGCTGAAACACGGGGATTTTCTCAACGTCTGAAGGGAGCTTCCAAACGTGGTCCTGTTTGTTTGCTGGTTTGCTTTCCGAGGCAGATGGCTGCTTTGCTACTGTTACAGCTGCTGTGTGGATTAAATCAACAACACTCAAATATGTTGTATTTTTAAATAATTTGTGTGTCTGTTGCTTAGGTCAGTTCTACTCAAAAGCACAACTTAAGAACAATCCCAGCATCAATCAGAGAGCTGACGAAAGACTCCTGAGTGTGTCTGGGTCCGAGCACAAAGTTACCAGGTAACAGATACGGGACCGCGGGTGGGTGATGTACATGCTTTGAGACGTAGTTTATCACCTAATATTGGAGATCCAAAGAACTTAAACAAAGGGGGTGTTTGTAAGAATACACCTCTTTGGTGTGAGTAACAGGAACTTGTGCTTGAATTTTTCCCTAACAGCCTGAATTTGTTGCTTGTTAAGTGACATTACAGGGGTCAAGGCTCCTATTTCATGGGGGGGAGATCACGTGGTCTGCGTACACAATGCCAGTTACAGCAAGGTGCTGCTGCCTGGTTTACACGGATACGGGAGAGGTTTTGCTCAGTTGCACTTACCACAAGAAAATGTTTTTACACTTCATTTGCTTTTGGTCAGTGTGCATGGTGTGGAAGCAATGCGGCGAGCGCGCAGCCTCTGCTCGCTGTCCCCACGTGTCCCCATCCCCGCTGCCCCAGCGCTGGGGGCGGGCAGGGGCCCACTCTGCCCACGCACAGTCCTGCGGACCCCTGGCACCTCCCGCACACACCAGCTCGAGTCGGGGCCTGCCCTGTCCTTATTTGATCACTTGTTTTTGTTGTTTGGATTTTGTTTCAGGCAATACAAGAAAGATTACAGGCTGGAGTCAGCCAGCGATCCTGTTTCCTGCTGGTCAATAGATGTAACTCCCTAGCTAAGAGTGTTCTGGGGAAGAAAACTACCCAAATGACGCTCTGCCAAATACTTTTGGTACTTCCTCTCATCAAAAAAAACCACACAAAGCCTTACCTGTTACTAGAGACAAATGTGACAAATATTTTACCTTGAAATAATTATATTTTCAAGATGACAACGTACTTGTTGTTTGTTATTTTAAAATGGTTTCTAATAATCTGGTTATGTCGTTGAAGATTTATGTGAATGAATTTAATAAAATAGACATTATCAGCTCACAGTTTGATATGGACACACAGACTTCGGTTTCCAAATAAAAATAAATAGTGGCATTGCTCAATCCAACAAACGCATCATGCAAACAGTAACAGGCTTCTAAAATCTGCACTCTCTACCCAGGCACAAAGGACAGTGGTCTGGAACCATGTGTTTTGTAAAAAGAGTTTGAAGTCTAAAGCAGTATTAGTTTACTATTCTCTGATTTTTTTATTTTATGGGGAAAAAAGCAGCCTGTCTGTATTAGGGTTCTTTGGAGATCGTTCTGTGAGCACATTGAAAGCTGGAGAAACCAGCAGCAGGACCATGCGCGAGGGCGGCAGCGCATGCTGGCTGCCATCCCGCTCCTCGTCCCAGAGCTTCTGAAGCTCTGCTTTAACAGCAGCTGCAAAACAGGCTCCGACTGGTTGCGCAACAGACCTCTGACTTGTTGCAAAAGACAGCGGTTCAACCCTGCAATGTAGCAGCCTTTTTGGGCACTGCTTCAGACAAGGTTTTGCAAACATTGGAAAAAGTTTTACAAATAACGAAGAACTTGGAACAACACGTGGTGCATGGAGGTAGCGTTTCTGAGGAACTGCACACACAGAAGCCTCTGCCCATGGAATGCAGGTTGTAGTTTTAGCCTTCAGATTTTTTCATAAATTTTAATTCCAAAATTATTTTGGTTTAGAATTTCAGTTCCTGTGTATCCTTGAACGCACAACTACGCCAGCACTGCAGAATGTTTAATAAAAGTTGCTTCCTATCCTGCCAATAATGTGTAACTAGAAAAAACTTATTTCAAAGCAATATACTAAAAGAGAAGCAATTTCTTGCCAAAGTCAGTAAGATAAGCAAACCATGTAATTAGAAGCCTGCTTTTTTAAAAGAGCTGTGTAGACATGATGCCAAGACGTGTTTGCTTGAATTGCTTGTACTTTGAAGATGCGGATCTGCCTGGACAAATTACACAGCAGACAATGCAGAATTTGGAAACTGGCAACACCAGATTGCTTGCTTCCCCACGCCCAGTTTGAAAAGCAGATTATTTCCATTATAAATGAACTTGGTATTTGAATCACGTGCTGTTGGTGCTGGGTGTTATCAGTGGATTTAGTGCAAATTAACAATTCCCTGCTTCCAGTTACAGGGTGCATTGCCTCCTCCACCCGCCTGCTCGCCACAGGGCTGGCAAGGGGCGCTGATGTGGGGAGCAGCGAGGCGTGGCTGGAGGGCATCCTTCCCTTGTCCCCTTTGCTCCACGCGGGGCTCAGCCGTGCGCAGACCATTCTGGAGAGCTCTGCCAACCCTCCCGCTCCTGCCCTGTTCATGCAACCCTCTCTTGCCGCAGAGCAGCGAGTCCTGCTGGCCTTGGGAGATGGGAAGAAAAGCAGGTGCCAGCCTTCCTCACAGCAGCTTTTCACACTGCTGGGGGGGTTTCCCCTCTTCCTACAGCTCCTCGGCAAAGCTGTTCCTGCCCTCTGGACTCCGCGCTGCTTGCATGTGCTGCACTGGGGCAGCCAACGGAGCCTCTCACCGGCTGCACCCTCGCTGCTGCGCCTGGCTACTGCTGCTCCCAGATCCTTCCCGCAGCGCTCTTTCCCCCTGCACATGTGCTCTCCAGTCCGTAAGTCCCTGCCATTTCACTCTTCTTCACTTCAGTTCTGTCTTAATTTGTTGTTGAGTCACTCTCCTCCTCTCCAAGCCCCAAAGTCAGTTCTGACGGGCTTCTGATTCTCTGCGCTCCCTTCCCTTGGGCAGGAAGTGAAAGGCAGACACAGTAATGAATATTTTTGCATTCTATAATTTCCAATTCCACTGCAGAATACACAGTGTATCTCACGCTCTTCTCTTTTAACCGGCATTGTACCAGTTGGTGGTAGGAGTAAAATTTTTATCTACCTGTAAGCATCTGTTCGCTACTTCTCTCTCCCCTGAGTGTCAGCTTCAGCTACCCCGCAGTTATCTCCCGCGTTGCAGGAATCTTGGAAGAATGACATGTTAAAAAGGGGATTTTCCTATCTCCACCAGTGTAAGGGGGAGTTTCTCAGGCTGCCACAGAAGCCGCAGATGAGAGCCCCCCGGGGCTGGCTGCTGGCTGACCATTCAGCCACAGCCGGCAAGACTCCCGCCACCTCCGGAGATCGGCCTCGCCCCCACAAACTAACCGGGAAACCTCTGGCTCGGGCTGTGCCCAGTCTTGCCTCGTGCCTAAGCTGTGCCAGCCCGGAGGGTCAAGGTCTGCTGCCCACTGCTACGCTTTTTTGTTTGAATGGAGGAAGCCAGCACAGGACCAGCCCTGATGGGCAGGCCCGCAGCTCCCACCTCAGATCCAAGATGCAGCATGGCTTCTAACTCGTCATCTTAGAATACAAATTCAGAACCACGTAAACTTTACCCTACCAGTTTCCATTTTCTGGTCTTCTCTCACTCTTTCCTGTTTCTCTCCCTGCCTTCCTCTCTTTTCAGTAACTTCTTACCTTCTGCAGAAACTGCTGTTTTCTGTCATGATTTTTGTCTGAATGTAGCAGGCAGAGACATCTAGCCACTGTGACACCCCCCAAGAACTTATTCCCCACCCCTTCCACAAATCTGCTTTTAGTAACGGATTTTGTGCCTGGAGAAGGCCTGTCTCTCCCAGAAATTGAACAGTAAGTAGATTTTTCCTCTATTTTGTTCCTCTTTGGTTTTTCTGTTGCATTTTTGTTCACCTCTGCCTTTGTTCTTTCAATTTAACCGAGCACATCTTGTGTCAACTCTGTTTTTCCCCTTACACTCCTCTTTCCTCACATGTGCCTGCATTCTAGTTTCCCGCACACTTTCTCTCCTTGTCGTGTAACAGTAGGGAAATTTTTTACTTTGCCAAGCAAGACCACAATTGCCTTGCTATGGCTGAGCTGATTAAAAGAAAACTCAAAGTAAATAAGAAATCTGATTTTTTGCTTCAGAACTAATAGCTTACCATTTCTCCCAGTACAAAATGAATATATAACTAAATGGGACACTTCTTGTCCAGAAATTCATACATAAATTCCATTATGGGAACAGAAGGAGGAACTTCACAGGAAGACGGTAAGGCTCTTGCACAAAAAAGATACTGTTCAGAAGACGGCTCCTACTACTTAAACTGGCGTGCTGCTTGGAACTGTGGCGTTTCACTAATTCATAAAGATATGGGCATTCAAAAGTTAAGTTCAAATTAAAATACTAAACTGCCGAAGTCCTGGACGCTAACAGCCATCTCGCGCGCTGGCGCTGCTCCGCCCGCAGAACGGTGCCGGCGGGTGGTCGGGCGGTTGTGAGGGCCGCTGAACCATCCTGACCGGGGTTCTGCTCTCTCAGCTCTGCTCTTGCGTGGAATTCCAAAACGCGTCCGGCATCCCGGGCTTTGCAAAACCAGAATGAAAACATTGGTAGCTGTGGAATAACAGCACAAAGCATGAAGTACTGATGCTTTTATTTCAGTCGCTCCTGACAGGCAGTTACTGATTTGAAATTGGATAGAATGTTTCTGTTATGTTTTACAAAGTAAGATCTTCAGTCTGAATTTTAAAACAAGTCAATTACTTCAGTACAATGAGGCTATTTCGGGGGATGAGCGCTATCTGTGCACACAGGCAGAATAGCTGTTTAGCACAGAAGATTTGATTAAATATGCAGTAAAACTCTCCATGAGAATCCATTGTATCTGGGCATTGCCAAGCACGGTAAGCTGATGTATTTTTAATAGTTCTTACACATTGCAAAATGCTATTCTCTCAGACAGACGCTCTGTGTACCCGCAAATTTAGAGGAAGCTGTAGCTGTTTAAAACAGGCTGGAAACAACGTAGTCCGTGTGAACACCATCTATCAGCCCAGCTCCGTTGTCATGAACAAACCAGCAAGGAACATTGACACCGTGCTTCGGATCTTTTCTGTAATCCTTCTGCCAGCCCCTGCAAGGGAAAGCACAGTCACGGGAGGGGCTACGGAAGCAGGAGCTGTGCTTTGACGAGGTAATGTTTCCTAAGTCTTTGCGAAGGACTTAATTATGTTTTACCTTGTTACTGTCAGTTCATTGTTTTTAACAATCATTGTGGCATCTGGTTTTTTGGGATCAGACCCAGGATGAATTTCAAGTATGGTGAAGTCAATTGGGTGGAAAAACTGTCCTAAAAATAGAAGCCAAAATTATAATTTCAGGCACATTCCACGCATTAGAACAGAAACAAATCAAACAGAAGCGCCACAATTTCTACACTCCCATGCCGTTTTCCACGTCCCCTCAAGGTACTGAATGGATAAGCAAATACCAAGTTTCTGTAAGGTTGAACATATGCCTACGGTATTATTTACTTTTTATAAACCAGAATTCTATGTGTATCATCTGGATGTAAGTTCCAACTTCTGAGTCCACAGCAAGAATAGCCTTTCCCAGATATCCTTCAAGATACACTCACTGCATGTTGTGTCTATTCAGTGGTATTTATTCCATACTCTCCAAGTCTTTAGCTTTTCTTTAAATCAAATAATGTGTTGATCTCTGAAATTTCTGGGTGTGATTATGCTCAGAACAAGGCTGACATCTAAGGTGTTCTCTCACTCCTGCCAGGATTAGCTTTTGCACGCTGTCTGGGCTGGTGCAGAATGCTGCGGGGGCTTTGAGTGCTATAATGAGCGTAGATTTTAGGTGACTTAGCGAAGTACAAAGGAAAAGTCAAAAATGATGAAAATAGTGATGCATAAGTCAGTGAACTGTAACATGGTGTACCCACATGTCATGTGGGCTCTTGCAATTTTCTTGCTGCTTGCAATTAATACCACAGCAGAGTAACTTCTGTGTGGAGCAGTCCTTTAGCCTGAGGAGACTGGAGCAGGAAAGCATAAATAACATTCTGTCCTTATTCTGCTCTTTTTCTGTCTTGTTACAGCACTTCCCATAATGCGTGACCTTAACGTACTGCCACCAACACCCTGGCTCGCTGTCCTCAGCCCTCAGCGTGCGTGCCGACACTGAGAACAGTAAGTTCGCAGCAGTTCATTACTTTCCACTCTGAGTAAACTTATTGACCCAAAATGAATGTTTGCTGCCCTCACCTGATTTTGTAAGTGCAAACTGGCAGGCAAGGGGAAAAGGCTGCTGTCTATGTATTTTCCAGGAGAGAATGCACCCCACCAAACCCAACTGCACTGGCAGAAAACAGGATTCAATGGGGTCAAAATTTTGATCCCTGAATTACCAACTTCGTCTTCTACTACAACAAAGAATGTTAGCTAACACGAGGAAAATCTCAGACAATACAAGGCGTTCTGTGATTTTAAAATATGCTATCAAATCAACATACACCTTAAAAACTTCTTTTCTTACAAGGATGCACTAACAGGTTTGGCAAATTTTGACCGAGCAAACACATGTATTTTCTCGGAGTGCTTGTACTTAGGAAAATGGTAAAAGGAGAGATAAGATAAAGATATCTTATCATCTTTCAGCTGAAAGAAGAAATCAAACCACCCAAGAGGATGGAGGGATAGGGCAGTAAGGAAAAACACCCAACCTGTAGGTGGGATTCAGCAAGATAAAGAGGTTTAAAGATGCCAGCGAGGACAATGGATGCTAGTGATAGCAGTAGCAGCAGAGGAATTTAAAAAAATATAATGCATAAATTCTGAGCCCATAATATTTTGTCAGAAATCTTAATAAGGCCAATCAACATCATCCCAGTTTCCTCCACTATCTTAGTCCAAAAGGCTAAGCATGAAATCGTGTCTACAAACTATGTAGCCTCATAAGGAAAGACAAGCACGAAAACACGAGATGAAGTCATACCTAATAATCCATGGGTCTGTTCAGACAGTTTATCACTGTCCAGCGTATACAGTCCTAGGAAGTCTTGGTGGAGAGGATGTTTCTTCCATACTTGGTGCAACACAATAACAAATGAGGCACCACTGCCCATTCTGAGCACCAGACTTTTTTTCCTGTTAATTATCAAAATTAAACTGAGGGGAAAAGAAAAACTTGACTTAGGACACTGTGCTTCCCAAAGTAAACAGCAAAGACAAGAAGAAACGTGTTCAACAAGCAAACATGGCCTTACAGATTGCTCAGTGTTTTCTAAAATGGAGGGTTTGCTGCCTAGTTGGCTCCATGTGAATCTCTGTGTGTTCACAGACAGTCCAAGACTCATACCAAATTGCTCTGTAAAAGGTTACCCAGCCTTTAAACTTTTCAGCAAGATGTTTCTACCAAAACTCGTCCTGTAACAGCCCAATGAACAACAGATAGGGTACTGATGCATAGATACAGCACCTCCTCCTCAGTAATAACAATGTTACTGATAAAACCATCGCTTCCTTGCCTGGATGCTACCTGAAAACTTTTCCTTTTGTTTTTCAGAAAAGACAACTCCTGAACTGTCTAGGTTAGTGCTAGGATAAAGAAGATTTGCTTTGGATTGTGTTAGTGACATCATCAATGTGGCTGCCACAATAAAAAAAGAAGCAAGCTGCATGAATAACAGTTTTGCTCCAGTGCTCCTCCTGTTGCGGTGCCCTGCTTGGAGAAGGTAGGAACTTTGTTCCAGGTACACAATGAAAATGTAAGTGAGGAGGAGGAGGTGCTGCCCATTCCTTTTCTAAACTTCCTTTTGCACAGGTATAAATGATTCTGCAACAGATCAATCTCATGAAAAATACACCTGCTGACAGGGCAGAATGTACCTATTCTATAAATACCACAATTTCCATTTCATAAAATGGAGATTGATTACAGCACATTATTATGTCTTTGTTTGAAATATTACACACTACATCTAAAGTTACTCTTTAAGTATTTGCAAGACACTCTGCATTAAGCACAATACCAAATCTAGTTTTACCTTAGCCATAGTAATAGAAAATCAGGGAAAATTCTTCACTCACTTATTCCAAGCAGAGGAATTTATGAATAATCATTGCACAGTTACAGAACAAAGTAGAGAGCAGAATCCAGCAGTACCTGAATCAGCTTATTTTATATATTCAGACAACAAATCTTAAAAGTATATTATTGACCAACAGTAAAAAAAGTGTAGAAAGTAATACAGGAGCCTGATATTCTTTCTGTAAGCCTTACCCTTCTTGTTGCAAGGTGACGGAGTCCAGCCAGGTGAAACCTGTTTTTTCATTGCCATTCTGAATTGTGATCTTCTCAGGAGTCACTGTCAGTTTTAAATCCAGGTGCTTATTTGCGATGCCAAGTTTTCCGAAATATGTGTTTTGGATCTTTGCATCGCTATTTGCTTTCTTGTCACCAATGAGTTCTCCATTGACTGTGATACCTAGCATAAAAAGGAAACATCAAGTACTGTTTTCTAGACAGGACCTGAGCAACTGATGTCAAGGAGCGTCATGAAAATAAAACAACTCAAGGAAACTAATACAAATTGAAAAGTAGATCAGAACCACTTGTGCATGTTTGTGCCAAAGCAGAATAAAGCTCTCGGGGCCGTTCTGTAGATTTCCACAAAGAAAACAACCACTTCATTGAGAAAAGTTTAATATTCCCTGGAGCAGAGTCTGTGACGGGCACAAATAGCCTGTGTGCCACCGGTCTCTCTTTACCAGGTATTCCAGGAAATGGCAACCTAAGGATTATTTTATTGCTTGTTCTGCTACTCACTGAGACAAATTATGTCTCTCAACTCACAGTGGTTTTGAAACAAAGTTTAAAAGTTCATTTTGCTCCAAGAAGTGAAAACCAGTCATGGTAATGGTACCCTATCACAGCTACAGAAACTCCTACTAACTTCGCTGGGAAAAAAGCTTATGCAGTATGAAAGAGAGAAATAGCCTTTAAACATAGGACATGTAAGTATCCTGATTTACTGTATTTCAAAAAACTAAAAACTCACCTGTAACTGGGTCGTTTATTAAATTTAACACAGCACCTGGGTTTTCATTGATATTGAAACAAATGGCATCTTTTTTTTGTGGCACCGATATAATGAAGTGTGGATCTCCGTCAACTGCAAAGGCAAATCACTGGTATCCATATGGTTATACACAGGTTCGAAGTTCCACACGAACATTTAACGTTGTGGCAGTGGAACTGCTGATGCTGGGCACCAGCAGGAACTGGTCCCTGCATGAGCTGTACGCCCAGCTCAGTCCAGCCCATTCTCCAAAGCAGTGGTGGGGTCCCAAGGAAGCTGCTACCATCTACCCAAAGCGAACTACATCCTTCTCCCCCTCATCTTTCCCAGCCACGCAGCATGTATCCCGTGTCTCTGCACCTCTAAGCACTGATCTCTGAGGGCCATGAAAGTACTACTGAGGGTGGGAAGTTCACTTGAATTGAGAATAGGCAGTTACCAACACAAAGCCTAGCAGTGGGAAGGAGAGCTAAGAAAATGATCATATATCATCTCAGTGACCTGATCTTTCAAAAGCATTTAGAGATGTTTAAAGTAAATTAAAATACTAACCCCTTGGAAATAAAAAAATGGCTGCTTTTGTGGAAGGGAGTTACCTAAAAGACTGGTAATAATTGTGCAATTTAGTCTTAAATACCCTCTTCTCCTTCTAAGCAGACACTATTCAAACTACTCACCACTGGTGTACCATGTGGGGTGTGATGTATATAGGTAAGATACTTGTGGACCTGCAGAGAGTAAAGAAAAAAAATATTTGAAAAATTCTCGTCAAAATGGAGTACTTACACACTATCTGCAGAGTACATGTAAGATGTCAGGAAGTTAATACGCTATGTAAATTGCTAATTCCATCCTAGTTTTTAAAGCATACAGTCCATGGAATGAGAGTTTGTGCACCTTTTGAATCACGCAAAGCTTCAGGATAGAGACAGATTTCACTTATAGTCTAAACTGCTGTTTCCACAAGGCCCAAGTAATGTATCTGCAGGACACAAATGTCTCAGGCTTAAGGATTAAGCTGTCTATCAGCAAGATCATCCATTGAAAACTTTTGAGGTTTTTTTGATCTGTTTTTTTCCAGAATGAATTTAAGTCTTTTCAATAAAGACTTGAGAAAACTAGACAGAGACAGAGAGAGAGACTGAGAGAAAGAGAGACTGAGACTAATCTCCAGAGCAAAAACTTAAATCTAACTCTCCCACTTGCAGGATTGCCCAACCAGCAATCTGAAGGGTCAATTGCTGTCCGTCTCTCTTGAATAAACCAGTTTCTTTCTGTATAAGTAACTGAACGTATTAATTTAGCCAGAGATGCTGACATCATAGTCTCTTGCTTTATATAATTCCAAAGGAGATGCCAATTCAAGTCCATCCTCTGCTCTTGGGAAACAGCATTCAGGAAAAAAATGGTGGTTCGATGAACTGGCATTTACTCCTTTAAGGTATTTAGCTGAAACTTTTTCACCTGCTGTTGTTGAACAGTTCAGTGTGTTTCTAGCGCGAGCAGAATTTGGTGGTATTTGTTAAAATACAGTTGTAAACCCAGAAAAGTAAGTTTCTGTCTCTCTAGTAATTTCAGTTGTCTGTATCAATTTCCTGCAGACAGATGCTGCTTCATTCAGAAAGTTAAACTCATGACTTACCCGGCAGAGCAGCTGTGACATCCCGTGCTGTGAATGAAACAAATATTATTTTAGAGGTTAGAAAGAATAAAAAAAAAATCTCCCACTTCCTTCCTTCCACCAAAACTAACTCCAAAGTCTTGTAATTATGTATAAATTACCAAATATTTTAAAAAGAAAAACTTAGTCAAAACGGTTTATTTAGTACTGCACCAAAGCAAACGTCACGAACAGGCAGAAGGCACATCCTACTTTCCAGCAAAAATGTTCAGACCCCAAAGGCATGGGGTTTGCTCTCCAAAGGGCTGGGACAACGTGCTCGTCTCTGATTCCTCTGTGCCAACCCGTTCTAAACTGTACTACCGGGAAGTCATGAAGATTTACCCACCTGCTTCCACATTTTTCTAGTCTTCTACTCTTTTGACACCTGAAGCTATGGAGGGGTGTCTGAAGACAGGGATTTGGGCTGAAGAAGTAGCAATCACAGCGTCAATGAAGACATCTCTATACAAGAGACTCTGCTACACACAGATATCTGGGAGGCAACAGTGCTAGCCCTGGAAAGCAACTTCGTTGTACTGGGCCTGAATTTTGTGATGGTGGGATGCTGTAGTTATCAGGGATAGGAGGCACCATACCAAAAATGGTATTTACAAACCTTTCCAGCTGAAAAGTTTTTAATCTATTGGTAACACAGTCTTGATTTATTCATCAAGAATTTTATTAAAATATTATGTCCTAGATCAAGTAAGTGATGCATGACATCCATATCTAACAGTTAAAAATATTAAGTAAATTTAATAAGAAATGTACATACCTTCAGCTGTTACCACGGGCAGGTAAGAAATAAAAGGAAGAAAAAGAGAAATTTACAGTTTCAGTTGTATGATTAAACAGAAACGATTCTGATTCTGTTAAAACACATTCTAAGAAAAAAATTTTAAAATCATTTGACAATTCAACCAGGTATCTTCAGTATTTTATAATTCCATTTTTTCCCAATGATACAACTCAATATTTGTAGATTAGAAACACACTGAAAGTAAAAAGCTGTTATGTGGGGCAGCAAAACTGCAATTAGTTATGCAATATGACAAGAGCACTATTGGTAATTGTTTTACTGTTATGCCATTTCCAGAGTGCAAAATGTTCCCTATTGGTTTTACTCTTTTGTGGTTCTTGAGGCATTCGTGTCATTCTACTAATATTGACTGGATGATTCAGTAACTATCTGTGAATCTAGACTCCACGGTGTGTAAAAATTATTTTCTTTTCTTACACAGCAGCAGCATTTTGAGTATTTTCTCCTGTTACCACTCTACACTTTCTACATACAAAGAGGATTTATTTGGAAAGAAGTTCAGAAAAGGGCCTTTGTACTCCAAGCACCTGGAAAGGGAAAGCAAAGAGCTGAAGATCGTTCTGAATGGATGCCACTTCTGTCAGATGTTTGGGTAAGTTTTTCCATCTTTAGGAGTTCAGCCGTAAACTTTAAAGTCTGTATAGTGACTTGAATGTTAAATTAAACATAAAGTGTTTTTATGTCAGTATCCCATTATGATAGTCACAAAAAATAATGCAAAAATTTTATCAGCAGAATGCCTGAAGAATTACTCAGAATTGCAGGGCACTCAGCAGTTAATTGGTTTCAGGACTTACTCCATTTGAAAGAAAAACCCACTAACCTCCAGTAAGCATCTGTGTGATGCTAAAATGCCTTAAGTTACCATGCCAAATTCAGGAGGTGAGAAAGTTTTTCATCTGGAAGCTAGCAGAGAGCCCACACAGAGTCTAGGAGGAACTTTTAGGCGCAACAAGCAAAAGTTTTGCGAAAAAATAGTGGATGCTAATAGAAGAGACTGAAAAGCCTCCCAGGAGGTTTGTCAGACCTGTCGAATGAGAGAGAGATGAGGACGGCCCCACCAACACATACAGATGAGGGCAGGGTGGTGCTGGGGTGCAGTGAGCCGATAGCGCTGGCCTTACTTTGCTACAGAGGAGTAGAATCGTTTTGTTTCACACAAGTTAACCAAAGAGGCTGAACTGTACAAAAGTTTTACTGAGCATGGAGTTAATAATTAGCCAACGTATCAGAGGAGCTGAGAACAAATTCTGCACTTTCAACATAATTGCTTATCTTTCTGCAGTATATTTGAATACTGTGTTTTACAGATATAATCTCCACTTTTTTACAGCCTGATATATCCTGCATCAGGAAGAGCTCATGCAAATTTTCCCCTTTCATGTAGAAAGATTTTACTATATCCACCCCTAGGCTGAAGTACATAGAAAAGTAAAGAAGAAAGTGAGATGAAATAAACTGAATATAGCTGGACTATTAGATGACAAATGCTTCTTGGTTTTCATTTTTTTGATGCAGTATTTTACATATTTAGCTTAAAGTACACTACTTTTGTATTTATAGTATTTTGCCTGTATGATTTATTAATGAAGGACGGTTTGATGGAAATGAGCTTTACAATGAAAAGTAATTTTGCATAAACCATACATGTGTGAGGCTTGGCAAACAGATTTTTCAGATACACGTTTAAAACTGTGCCCACACAAAAGCCTTTCTTTAGGGGAATATCAAAGCAACACTTGGCTTCTCAAACAACGTAAAATTGTGAAAATGTCTATACCTTCAGTAGGTTTATCTGCAACCTCCTCTTGATTGTCAGAGTCTCCTGGCTTTGTTACCACCATGGATGTCAGTGGCGTTACAAACTTGTATTTCAGTGAGAGATCCAGGGCTTCAGCTGTAAGATTCTCCTTTTCTTCTCCTGTAGCTGCAATGCTGAATACAGGTAGAGACTCCTAGCATCAATGATTGCTAAATTACACACTGAACTCTGGATTAAATACTTTTCTTCAAAGTGAAGTCATTTCTTTGCAGCTAATTTATCAAAAAGGATTATTCGTTACAATCTATCCATGAAAAAGGCAAAACTGTGCTTTATATTTGCAATAATTTAGAATTGTTTAATTTGCAACCTGAAACAGGAATACTGAGGTTGGGGGATCTTCCTTACTGTTTTTTATGCTTTCCCATTGGCACCTCAGTGTGATGCAAATTTCAGCCTCACATTCTGACAGTTGCACCAGTCAGATGGCTCAACGGGTTCATAGCTAAGACATTATTCTAGATACAATTACCGTTTTTCCAGAAGTTGTTCAATGGTGAGATAAGCCCAGAGCCGTTCAATGTAGTCTCCAAATATGTATTCTTGTTCTTCGAAAGCTTTAGCTGTTTGCTCAGCATCTTCTTGTGTAGTATATGACAGGGCGTCATTAGCCTGTTAGGAATAAGGAAACTTCTCTGTATCATAAGTAGCCAGGGACTTCCAGAACCTCCCAAAACCAAGACCTTCACATCTGAAAATGTTATTAAATTGAAAAAACAGTCTGGTCCTACACAGCACTTGCCCAGGAAACTCTCAGTGTTTTGTCAGTATCCTTGTTCCATTGCTTCTGTGAAGGTTAGTAGTGTACGCCGAAGGACATACTGCAGTTTCCAAATTCACATGGCGTTTTTGTTCATTAGAATTTGGCTACTCAGGATTTAAAGAACTTTGATTATGATGTCGATTTCATACAGGAGCATGTCCAATCAGATATGCTGGCTAGCTTACTAATAATACATTATTTGTATTTGAAATAAGCCTAATTTCATATAATGTATTTAATACACCACACTACATGGGGCATATATGCAGTTCACGTTATTTATGATAACATGATCTATAATACATCTGTGTTGTGTTTCTTGAATGTCAGGGGCAAATATTTTTACAGAATCCAGATCTGGAGAGGTATTTATATCACTTGGTTCATATTAGAAGTAGACTTCTATTTTAAGAGGAAGGCATTTCAAATACTCAGCTGGCTTATCCCTCAGTTTTCTTCACCCAGTGAAGACTAGAGTCTGTGAACACTGAACATTTGGCTTCTGAAAGAACCAGGTAAGGTATTTAGAGACTAAACTAAACAACAAAAAACTGTTAGCAAAGCTATTCCAGTCACACCGCACAAAGTCGTTCCAGAATGACCCTAGTATACCTGACTGAGTTAGGCAAGTAACTTGCAGTTTTAAAATCAATTACTTTGGCGCATTTAGTTTCTCACATATGCAGCAACACATCCTATCACTGAGGCAAAGAAATACTAGTAATTATTCTAAGTATTGCCAGCTTTGGACATTCAGACATTTTGCATACCTTACTTAAGTCACAGAAATCCATACTTACGCCTTCACCTCTCACATCCACGGTCAAACTGTTTTGGCTGTTGTCTATAAAGCGCCCAGCCACCACAATCTCAGACCCATCATAGAAATGCTTAAAATGGTTTTTAGTTAGGTCTGATATTTCATTTTCCGGGTAGTTCAACTCCACATCCATGAGCATGGGATTCGATACCTCATCATAAAAACCCTACAGGAAAAAAAAATAGGGAAAACATTTAAATATAATTGTTTGTTTAATTCATAGGAAGATCTGCACCCAGAAGCATCCTGCTATTTCAGCAATCAAAACTAAATGTGTATTTTAGAAGAAATATTTAAATATTAAGTCTCAGAGCACAAGGCCTAAAAATCTACAAATAATGGAAATGAGAAACTCTTCAGTCTCAGTAAAAGAGAGGAAAATTATATGAAAACAACATGGTGCAGATGACGATGTTCCATCAGTGTCAATCAAAAGGGATTCCAAGCTTCCCCCTGTCTGATAGAAATAAGTTTCCAGACCTATTCCTTGCAGAGACTGAAATTGCAACAAAAGTCAAAGGAGACTAGGTATTTGATTTGGGCAGAGATTGCAATGAAATCCAGTATCTAAATTCTTTGGTGAATTTTTGAATGGCTGCTATTGATTAGAATGTGAGAAGTAAAAAAGCTAAACTCTGTACTGCCTATACCTGTTCTCATGCCTTATACAACTGTAAAATGCTTCAGAAGTACGGTAAGGTACACTTGCTTGCAGTAAGTTCCTAAAGACGGAATATCTAGAGCCTTTATGCTCTGTCATCCTTCTCTTCACTTGACATGACATTAACTGTGTGATCTGTGAGGTATGGGAGATATAATGACTCCAAAGTGTCCTTCAGAACCATGACCTGTGTCACCCTATGCCAAGTTTTGAACCCTCTTCCATAGCACACAGTATCTCCCTTTCACTGTCCTTCCACTTTCTGCTTATACAAGGGAAGGGGAAGATTAAGTGTAACTAATGTTCGGATTACAGCAGACTCTTGAGTATCTCAGAACCAGATTATGCTTTGGGATTTTGATTACTGCAAGATAAGAATGTCTGTACGGTTATCTGCATTAATGTATCTCTCATCTAATTTAAGTGGTGATTATTGTACCTGAAGCTGTAAAGCTGCATCAGAGTCAGCATAAATCCGACGGGCCAGTCCTTTATTCTCCAGTGCCATCTTCTCCAAGAAGCTGTAGTCAACACCATAGCCAAAACCAAGATTGTATAAGGGATATCTTCCTTCAATGGCTTTTTTCACATGTGCCTGAATGTCCTGAGTATTTGATATGCCTGCATCAAACCAGAAAAAGTCTGAGTTTTCTTCATAAACAGATAAATTTATCAGAAAACAAAATGTGGCTAGTCATGTTTGGATTCTTAGGAGGCATTATCAAAAACTTGATTTAGTAGTATGATGCTGGTATAGTAGCATTTAAATCGTGAAAGCATCCAGAAGTCAAAGATGGAGGCAAATCTGAACTAAGCATTTCTTTGTTAGTTAATTCACTCTCTTTATTATTCCATCCAACACAAACTTACCTACGTTTGGTTGGCCGTCTGTTAACATGATAATTATAGAGGCACTTCTCTTGGGTACAAGGTTTGCTTCATGAGCATCATTCAGCATATCAATTCCCCTCATTATACCACCATATAAATTTGTCACTACAAGGTAAACATAGAAATTTGGTTTCAGTACAGACAGTCAAAATAAAGGCCCATTTTTCACTGGAATCTGATGAGATCTCGTTACAGTATGAAAATGAAAGATTTGGGTTTGCAAGCAAGGGGATGTTTAGATAGAAAAGTGCCTGGACTTTGGAAACCTAAGGAAAAAAGATGTCATGTTCTGAGTAAATTTCAGCTTTCAGAGTGTCTCATCAGTAATTAAAAAAAAAAAAAAGCGCTGTAGCATTGTGTTCACAGACTGAATTGATGAATTAACTTACACAACAACCTGTTGGCAAATCCAGTAAAGTACTTACGGCCTTCAGTGTCAATGCCCCGAACAAACTTCCTTGCTTCATCCAAATTCTCAGGAGTGGCCTTGATTAATGTTTCTTTCCAGGTGTGTACTTCACTACCAAACAGTATGAAATTGAAGAAGTCATCTTCTTTAATGTCATCTAAGATTTTTAGAAGTGCTTCTCTTGTCTATGAGACAGAGAGATTTAAATGTATGGTTCAACATTTAATGAAATAGGTGCTTACAGATTTTACATAACTAATCTCTCAGCATTTGGGTATTTTTAACTTTTAGATGGTATGTCGTGCAAAAATTCTGAGCTTGTTCTGTCCTTCCCAGTCCCTGTGTCTATTTCAGAGTAACTCTAGTGAAGTCAGCCAGTTGCAATGACAGCTGGTAAATCTTTGTAGCTGAGAGGAAAATCAGGTCTGATGTCATAGATCATGGCTTACACTGAGGTAAGCTGGCATGGCAAATTGAAACTGATGGGAAATGGGTAGCTACAGGTCGGGGGAGAAGCTCATACCGCAAGCCAGCATGGATATTTTGATGCAGCACCAAAACCTGAAAATTCTGAGCTTTAGCTTAGAATGAGCAATCCTAACTATGAAAAGAGCTGCCACTTCCCACAGGAGACAGAATGAACAACATAGATAATGCACATAATGCTGTATGTGCAATTCAATTTTGGAACTTTCCAGTACACGTGACAGAGCTCTCTGGAAATGTTGATATTGAGAATTTTGAACTAGTAATATTTGTAAGTAAGTAAATATAGCCAAAATGCACAGAATTTCGTTCTACAGTGATGCTTCAGACTCGTACTTGTGGTACTGAGCATTAGAGAGGTCACAGCATGAAACCATGTGGTATAGCTTAAGCAGCACATATGCACCATAAGCCACCATGTCCCTTCCATCACAACAGAGGCTATTCCATTGGGACTTTATAGTAATGTAATAACTTACTTGTTCTATTTCTCTTCCAGACATTGAGCCACTAATATCTATTATAAAAACAACGTTCTTCGGCAACTTTGGAAGACTTGTTGGTGCAAAGAAGTGTACAAAGTAGCCATTGACAATCTGAAAAATAAAATGTAAAAAGACTTTTGTATATTCTAAAGGTAAAAAGGATAAAGAAGAAATTACTTTCATTTAGCTCCTGAGTGGACTAACAGGCTTTAATGGCCCTTACTAGTCTCACCTCCATCCATGGGCTCAGGAGCTCCATTTAAGCACAAGCCTGGTCCTTTAGTTCCTGCCTGAGCTATGCTGTAAGAATACCTGTCTCCAGCTGTGTCACAGCCATGTCTGTTCCTGTTCCTGGACTCTGCTGATCTGGATCCCACCCAGCAGACTGATTTCCCGCCTTGACCTGGGGCTGCCTCATCACCACAAACTTATCTGATGACCTGGACTCTCAGCTGAATTTGATGGCCATCTCTGAGTCTGCCTTGCTCAGGTACTGTGGGGAGGGGGCTCTTGGATGGCAAAGCCCCTGTGCTGTCAGCTGCGTTGTCACACTCATCTCCTTGACCTTTAGGGAACAGCTGACCCTCGCTGCTCCCTGACCTCTACTATGCAAGCTAAGCTGTTCAACAGTTCAAAATTTTCAGCTGTCAGATTTACCTGCAAATTATCTGGAGTTGTTCTTTTCACATCGTATCTTACAGTAAAATCCCCATCCAAGACAGACTGTGAGCAATTTGCACAGGTTCGCTGCTGATCAAGAGTTGGCTTGAAAGAGATATGCCCCTGAAAAGAAAAGCCGTAATTAGATCCGAACCTTAATAGGTGAAAATTTTCTACAGAACACAAAGAAATTTGCATTTTTGTAAGACCATCATATTTATATTCACAGACATGAGTATAACCTGTTTTATCAGGTTAGCTATTAGTTTGTATGCAAATGTATTTATATATTTATTGATGGGTAACTGATATGTGAAGGCTGCTATCTAGAGCTTTCTTCATACATTTACTTCCCCACCTTCCTTGGTTCAGCCCTCCACTCTGAACAACAGCTTTGATAATGCTGTCGGGCAGCCTATTGTCCTAGGAATCCTATCACCTCCACACATGAGAAAACTACCTGTTACTGACTCTGTTCTTCTGTAAGAAAAAGTCTTATCGGCATCCAGGTTTACAACTGCTGCTGTGGGCCAAGGCGTACGAGTTTGGGTACAGTACCACGCTGACAGCTATGTGGCTTCTGAACTGCATGGAGATGGCCTTCAACTTGCTAGCTTGGAATTCAGAGCTCATTTGCACAGACAAGCCTTTACTGCATTTTCTCTATTTTTTTTCCTCTCACCTCCATTGCTAGCACTGACATTATTATTTCAGACTTATAACCATAATATGTAAATTATGGAGTGTGGTAGTCATCGTACCTTTTTCTCTGAAAAAGTTTTTTTAATGATATTTTGTAGTTCATTGGTGATGAATGTTCCTTCTGCTTCCAGCTCAGTGATACCCTGGGGCTCAAAGATGTTTACTTCAATCTAAAATATTAATTGAAAATTCATTGTCATTGATTACCCCACAATATATCAACTTAGCCATTTAGAGAAGGATCAGTAGGCAACTACAGATGTGAAAGAGGGATTTTCGTAAAAGCAAAAGAAATTTACTTTTGTAATTCATAACAGCAGTCCAAATCCACACTTGTGTGGACACACCATCAGCCAAACAGGCCTTTTTATACATAGAAGTCAAAAACAAAGCTAGAAACAAATAAACCTTAATAGAAATATAACTTGCTTGAAAGCTAGACACTGGAATTTTATAAAATGTCAATAAATATTCAAGTCCTTCAAAAATATAACCCAGCCATTAGCTGTGAGTTGTACCTAACTTCGACCTATATTTCAGCATGCCTTCTGTCACAGTGTGTTTAAAATTAGGCTGCATAAACTCTTGTAGATGTTGAGTTTTGTAATGACTTTTACATAGCATTTTCTGGGCACACAAAGAATAAAAATTTTGCCTTAGATCTGGGTTTTAGCAAGACAGATAGGAGTGATCAAAGACATGTTCTGGCACACAAAAGCCACAGTATTCTAGAATGCAATATATGTATCACTGTAATTTAAGATGATGTAATTTCATGGTGGTGAGAGAAAGGTGTAGTTTATGTTATAAAGGCATTTATAAAAGCTATTAGTCTTCCGTTTTATCCCAAGGGATCATAATGGCTTTTTCATGTTTCCATACATCGTTTGTTTTGGAGGCTTAGTAGCTGCGCCAACTTGTCAGGCTTACAAATAAAAACCTGCACTAAAGCATACTGGTGTGGACTCCCCAGTGACTCATTGTAAATATCATCATGGGCCTTTAGCTCACCTGTGAACTAACGGGAATGACCATGGTACTCCACTTTCAACAGGTGTACAGAATTTCATCATCTCTTAAGTTACAGACCAGTTTGATACAGTTTGCCATTTACCTCAAAATCTTTGACAAGCTGCTTCGGTTTTACTTTGATGAACATCTCATATTTTCCAAACTGTCGCTTCAGCAGTTCCTCATACGTGAGTTCAAAAGTGACTTTACTGGCTGCTTCAACGTTGACTGAGACAGTGAATTTTTCTGTTTTTCTTCCTGAAGCTCTGTATTTAAGCAGGTAAGAAAAGGAATATCTATCCTCTTTCACAATATTTATTGTTTGGGTTGATGGAATATGATTTTCAAAAGTGAGTAAAACAATGATAGGAATTTTGATCTATTGCCAAAATCATACTCAAATTGTAGAATTTATTAAAGTTTCCCAGTGAGCTTAATCCCAGGAACAGGTCACACAAAGTCAGTGAAAGCTGCAGAAACAGTCTTTCCATAATTGCAGATACAGCCTAAGTAGTCTGAGGTTGTATCTCCTTTTTATAATTTACACTACAATAACTCTAACTTAATGATTGTTCTTTGGTCCTGTAAAAAACAAACTTCAGCAATATGCCAGAACAAAGTATTTCCAATCTCACAATTTGCTATGGGATGATGGTGTGGAAGCCACACAAGACATCACTCTTACTTGACAAGACCAGCAGTCTGTCCCTTTGAAACGGCCTTCTCATACTGCTTTTTTGCAACTTCTTTTTCCTTTATAGTTCCAGGATAAGTGACGCCATCAATTGTCCTGCAGATGAAAAAGTCCTAGTTTAGCTGAATGGTTTGCACCAATACATGAAAAGTTACTATAGGTTATTCTCTGTTTATTGCTTGGTTTGCTAAAAAGCAGTTTCAGGAATCTGATCTTGCCACAATTTGAGCATTTTCACTGAAGCTAGTCTTCTCAGTGAATTTAGCTGGAATGAAGAGTTCTGTGTGCAGTATCTTAAGAGAATCTAAACCAATTTTTACTTTGAAAATGAATTAGATCGAAACTGGGCTGAGAACAACACTACTTACACCTGCCATTTTCCTAAACTTCAGCAGCTTGACCATCTCGCCTCATCTGATCCGACTCTCTGGATGAGACTTAGCTGTCCAAATGTAGCTGTCTACAGCTGAACATTTCATCATTAGACTCCTTTCACCATAAAAAAGGCACTTCTCATAGGGGATTCATCTCATCCTATAATAAAAGTTCTAGCATGCATTAAGAGTAGTTGTGCCCTAAAATCTACTGGCTTTTTTCACTGTAAATAAAACAGGCATAGTGTGATTAGCAGAGATGGACATGTCTAAACTGACTAAACCCCATAATGGTGTGAGAATTGCATATCATTGCAACTACAGGTACAAATGTAATGGAATAATTCTCTCTATTTCCTGTCTTTCATTCAAATACAAATTTTAAATGAAGAGATAAATTAAGCTATCAGGGAAATTAAGTAATGGAGCTTCTCTGGTTTAGTAACACCAGAGTAAGTGGTATTTCTGAAAAGGTTAATGGATCTCCAGAGAAGGTCCCCCATTCCCTAAGGTCCATGATGATGAATAGAAATAACTGAAAATTAGTCATATTTTCTATAGATGTACCAATGTTTGCCTTTCTCCAAGTATCTTGCATGTTAAGTTAATAGTACTAGAATATTACCCAGGAGGCATTTAGAAATCTATCAAATGGCAAAGTAAAAATGAACATCTGGGTTCAGTTTCTCCCAGTTGCATTTGCACAGATTTTTAGTCTTCTCTAACAATATCGTAAAGATTACACACATGCTGAAGTTGGTAATGAAGGCTGTCTTAGGGAGTTCAACATCAAAGAAGACTTCTTTGTGCACATTTCCACGATTGACAGCTCGACTGGTGATGACATTGTGGGCAAATCGAGAGGTTATTTTACTATCAATTTTCATGTTATAGATTTCTATCCCATTGACAACCTGTAGATTGAAAAATGAAAAAAAAAAAAAAAGAGCTAGCTGTTACACTGATGTCTGCATTAGCCAAAATCATATTTTTAAAAAGAAATCATAGCAGGACTTTCTATTGTTCCAAAGCAAAACAGGAAAGACCTAATTGTAAGAACTGGAGCACAGCTGTGTTTCCTTGGATCTCTACCACATTGCCATGGTGCTATTCCATGAAGTATAACTATAGCGTCTTTAACAAACTACTACCACCACAGCAAAGATACTGCCATTACAAGAATGACTATTTTTTTCCTCTGCTGAGACTGTGACTTTTGTTTATGGTTAGTCAAAAAGTCCACCAACTCACTGCTGCCTCGCTCTATTACTGACTAATTATCACTTGAGTGGATGACTCCTAGAGCAGGGATGCGAGTAGTCGTCTTGTTTAAAAATAGACCTTAACAATTCCAGATGGCTCCAAATTTGATTCTATGGTATTCTCAACTTCCTCACAACTGAGGCTCATTCTTTAAACAAGGAACTGCGTAGGGCAATACTTATTTTTGCTGAACGCTCAGTTATAAGGTTGCTGGAGACTATATGAAAGCATAGGTAAAAACAGACGTGACTCCTTAGGCAATGCCGCAACAACAAGGTCTGCTTCTTGCAGCAAAACCAGCACTGGAAAGAACCTTCAAGTTTTTATGGTGGGCCTGATCTCTAGTTGGTTGATTAAAGAGGTCCCCAAACAATCAAAGCATTCAAGCATTGCTGAACTGGAGTCCAGGTGCCAAGTGGAATCAGCCTCAGAAATGAGGTCTCTCGCCTTCCTTAGAAATAAGTACAACATAAAATAAAAGTAAAAATAAAACCAACATAGAATGGATTTCTGTTAGAGATACAGAGGTGACTTCAAACAACTTTGCTATTTATTCAAATACAACGAGGTTAAAAATCATTTGTTCATTCTCTTTCCTTGTCCAGGAGTTTCCATCAGAGCTTGGAAAGGAACTGTCTAGTTAGTCCTACTGCCTAAAACAAGCAACTCTGGGCTACTCCCCTTGTCACACACACTCAGCAATATCCATTTGCTCAGACTGGACTCACAGAAACATGTTGTGAACGCATTAAGAATATTCTTGTCACTAAAAATCTTTCTCAGTAGCCCGGACAAAACCAAGCCTTACTCACCAAGTCATTATCAGCACTTCGCTTCTGTAAAGAGAAAAACAGGAAAAAAATCATGACTAAGGTAGGCAAGCTGCATTTAGAAATAAATCACTTAGCACCTATGTAGTTGGCTTCTGCTTCCAAGTAAAACAAAGTTGTCCAGGAGAAGGAAGGCTTGAAAAAGGTCCTCATTAGTAAGCGAAAGTAAATTTGAGGGAAGACCAAGTAAGGCATCTGAGGCCGGTAATTGTTTTGCTTACAGCATTCCCAGTTTTGGTGAATCTTTGGGTTTTTATTTAACGTTAGTGCACCTTAAATACCGTGGGTTTGAAAGATAAGTTAAACTTTGCATGATACTGATTTTGTATTTTGCTCATGTGACAAAAGAAGTAGTTTTCTTCCAGCTTTAAAACTATAATGGACCTCTTGACAGATGAGAGGAGAGAGGAAAAGAGGCTTGAATGCTCAGTGCCACTTATATTTAGATGTTGTTGAGACTAAAGAACACACGAAAATCTGCTTAATGTGGCTTCCTTGGGTATAGGTTGGCTGTGTGGCGACATCAAGGTAAAACCAGAATATATTGTCCTGATATCTTTTTCCTGGGAATTCCTGGTTCTGGGTCCTGTGTTATATCTTTTGTCTTTTCAAACTAATTCTCCTTTGGAAGAAAAAATGGGTTTGTATCAAACCGTAAAAAAACCCAGTTTGCACACTTTTTTCCAGTCACACACACACATCCAACCTATCAGGCAGACCCACCCTTGTACTTTTTCAGACTCACTCCTAATTTTTTCCTGTTTCACCTCAATAGCCTTTCATTCTAATGTGAATAGGTAAGATGGTAATTCAGCAGGCTTAGAGAGAGGAGAGGCGGTCAGTACAAAAGGCTGCATGCAGGAGAGAAAAAAAAAAGCCGTTAGAACTGGTCTTTTGGCATATTTGCTCCCAGAGTAGGTGCAAATATCAGAAGCTCCACAAAAACACCGTGTACTATCTTCTGAAAGAGAGAACAGGCTTCAAACATACATACTGAATCATGTTAAACCAACAGCTTGTGTAACTCAATTCCTGTAAGCTCGGCTGCAAATACCTTATCTCTTTTGGCTCTAAGAGCCTCATGGGTCACTTTTTGTGCAAGCACGTTTAACTGCTCCACCAAATGGAGGCGTAAAGACAGAATAAAGTATCAAGTCAGATACACATCTCAGGCAGATTTAAGGCTTTTCTTACATTTCACAAGTAGGAGTTTTACAGGTTGGAAACTGAGACACAGAGGGATGTTTTTTATTTGTTTTGGAGTTTTTTCCAAGACACTATACTAAATCTATGGTAATGCAAGGTTTTGGGAGGGAAGCTTCTCAACTTTTCTAAGAGTCTGGCCAAAAAGACTGTGTATGTTTCTCTAGGTTCATCTTTCAAACTGTTATTGCCATACAGGTGATTTGTGTGTGTACGTCTCTCCTGTTTCACACACCTATGTGGGCTTTTTGAATGCCCATGTTACAGTACGCACCAATTCAAATCCTTCCTTTCCAAGACTGAAATTATCTTTTTTATATCTACACTGTCATTACAGCTGATCATTTCCCCTTACAAACATGACTCAGGTATGGAGCCTGGAAAATGAAAAGCTGGAAGTCACTGAAATGTCAGTTTGTTTGGTACAAACTTCTCCTTAACGTGGAACTACCAAGCAGTTTAAGAACACAAAAAAACTATTCTTTAGTTACAAATTCTGCAATTCTGTCTACTACCACCGAAATTAAAAGATATTTTACCTGCATTTGTTTTCTACAGAATTGCTCTTGTGCACATTCTTTATCAGAATTAGTAGTTTTGAAAGAGTCCTGATCTGATTCTGTAAATATTTTGGGGGTTACTCTGCCACTTTCATTGAAAAAGAAAATACAGAAAAATCTCTCAGTGAAAGGTATTAGTTGCTTTGTACGTGGGCTGATCTTCAATGAAGATACTCAAAGCTAGCTCGACATTTGTGCACTGGGAGTGGACTAGGTGAGGCTGTGATTCTGTGATTTTTTTCTTTTTCATTCTTAGTGATTCATTTGGATGTAGCTAGAGACTTCACTAACATCAAAGCCATTTTAA